>Ga0180431_10000310_pt1 | contig 70012 bp, 93 predicted proteins | sample SS_ome_11_FD_132459 | JGI IMG/M metagenome (GOLD analysis project Ga0180431, IMG submission 132459) | Hypersaline lake sediment archaeal communities from the Salton Sea, California, USA - SS_1_MS_1 metaG | ecosystem: Environmental > Aquatic > Non-marine Saline and Alkaline > Hypersaline >...
TATCACATGTTAGGAATACCAAATGCAAAGCCCGTTAATCAATTATAGTCTTATCCAAAAGGCTGTTGAATACTACGAATCCTGTGGCTATCAATACATAGAAGTTCCATGGGTTGTCTCACCCGAAGCACTGAACATTACTCGTCCAGCAAATCTTCCACCCATTGACAGCCCTCGCCTTGTTGCTTCAGGGGAACAATCCTTTTTGGAAATGATCCTTAAAGGAGAATTAGGAAAAGGGAAGTTTTGTTGTGCTACACCTTGTTATCGCCCCGGAGATCAAGGCAAAGACCCATATCACTTCGATCAATTCTTCAAAGTGGAATTGATCTCCAACAAAAGTGATGATACTGAAAGTGACAGAGGCAAATTTATCATTGATGCAATGGGGTTCTTTCAACGTCGGGGAGTCAGAATTCTGATCACAATGCCCGAAGATGAAGAAAGGGCAGAGTGCACAGAGAGATATTCTCCTATGGACCTTGTTGCCCCACTCGGCGATGAAGAAATCGAACTGGGTTCTTACGGAGTCAGGTGGAACAAAAACACAGGGTATTGGGTCTACGGAACAGGATTGGCTCTCCCCAGATTTCAGCAGGTGCTCGATGGGATATCACAGAACAAAAATCAAGAAGGGTAAGTTGGGCGAGGTCTCAAAGATCGAAGAAGAACTCGCTGAACTCAGAGACGCTATCGCACAAGATAACAAAGTAATGGCTTTGGTTGAATTGTCTGACATGTGTGGAGCAATTAAACTCTATCTGGAAAAACACCACCCCTCAATTACAATTCACGACTTGCTCAAAATGGCTGATGCCACAGCCTCTGCATTTCAGGATGGGACTCGATCATGACGACAAGAACGATAGCTGAAACAACAGTCCATGTTCACCTTGATGGGACTCACAGGCTTATTGAGAGAAGCTTGGATCGTGCCTACAAAGATGCACTTTATGAGTTTGGGATCGATGAATACGCTCACTCAGACAAAGTCGAAGAGTGGGAGCGTTCAAGTTGTTGTATCGAAGTTGAATTCGAGAAGCTGATTTTTAGTGGGGGTTATGTTGGCGGCGGAACCACTGTTGTCTACAAAGCCCGATGTGAAAAAACCGAGGATGAAGAATATGACTGATTGGAAAAAGTGGGCAAGGGATAATTTGGAACCTGAGAGACAGGAGGAATTCTTCGCAGAACTTGAGGAGATCAAGAAAGACTGTGAAAGAACTGAGCAGTGGTTAAATAACACAGAAGAGGCTCTTGGGCTGACAACCGAACACAAAGATTTCCTGCATAAGCACGACATCTACATTTCTACAGCCTACATTGGCATGGTGAGATTCTACAAAGACAATAGAACGATCTTCCAAACAACCATGTTCAATTTGTATGAAAACAAGTCTGGTGGACTATCGCAAGACTACGATAACATGACCATAGAGGTTCATGATTATCTCAACTCAATCATGTCAGCTACTCCTGAATTACAGGAACAATTGCTGATGACAAATCTTCCTTTGTTTGGGGCCGACTGATGTCTGTTGAAGAAAACCCATTTGATGACATGTCACGTGAAGACATGATTTCTTTGTTGACGAAACTTCATGAGCTTATCGCTCAAACAGATGAAAGTGATGAAGACGCTTACAGTGATGCTGTTTGGAATGCGAGACAGTTGCTGCGGAAATTTTAGCCTTGAATTCATTCTTAGATTTTTCTAACATGCGTCGAATTCGATCCTAAGACAATCTTAGGGCAAGACAAAAGGAATTACCATGTTAGAAACAATCAAGAAGAAATACCTGAATCGAATGAGACAGGAGATGAAACAGGAGTTTCTCAAAGAAGCTGAAAGGGAGTTTGACCGAGAATTCTCTCAGCAGTTTGAGAAACCTACTCGTGCCAAGAAGAAGCCGTCTAAGAAAAAGACACGAGCCAAAAAGGTAATGAAGGGTCACACGAAGGCTGAAGATTTCATCCCTGCTGTCACTGCTTTTCTCAAGAGAAACAACGGCAGAGCTTCTAAGAAGGACATCGCTCAACACATCCTCCTGTCAGGCACTCTGACAGATGTGGATGTCCAGACTCACTCAGACGGCAAGTATCGGTTCTACAAAACGCTTGACAGAACCCGAAAGATCATGGTTGAGGCAGACGATCTTTCCACAAACAACCGATCTGGTATCTGGGAACTCCAACAGAAGCAAACTGTGTTGTTCTAGTTCCCAAACAACCAATCCAAGAAGGGACGCCTTCTCTTTCGTTCTTTTGGCTGTTCCTCTTCGGTTGCAATCATAGCCTCATCTTCATTGACATCTGCGGTGATTGTCGGTGGATTTGAGGCTTTTGGTTTACCCACATCCACAATAGCTGGTGATTGATTGTTGGAAACCTGATAGGTGATTGCCCCACCCACTCCAACGGTCATGAGCAACAAAGTTGCAATCATTGCATGTTTCCAGTAGGATTTCTTTTGTGGCGGCGGCGTAATTTGCCCCATTCCCACAAGCATTCCTCCCCCTGTATCCCCCTTTTCCTGAAGGGATTTCAGGTATTCTGGCAAATCTCCGAGCGGCATAGGTTCTTGACTCATTTTTGACTCCTCCTTTCTTATGTATGTTGGTCTTGAGATAGTTTCAAGAATGATCTATGATCAGATTTCATAGGGAGGATAACATGACATCAATAGGTGGATGGGGTGGCGAACACGCTAGTAACGAAGTGCTTGGTTTTCCAAGGAGAATCGACACTGAACAAATGACAGAAGCAGAATTGGCTATCACCAAAGCCATGGAAGAAGTTGAGAAAGCCGGATGTCACCCGTTTTTGACTGATGCTGTTGTTCTACTCAGTGAAGCAAGAGAAAAAGTCGCTGATTTCGTAGACAAGAAAGAACTGAAGATGTCAAAGCTAACACTGAATAAAACCTGTGGTGCATGCCCTGAGCAATATGACGTTTTCTTGGAAGGGGAAAACGTAGGTTACATGAGATTACGCCATGGTTACTTCACAGCAGAATGCCAAGGTAAGATAGTCTATGAAGGCACCCCAAAGGGTGATGGCATTTTTGAGCCAGAAGAAAGAGATAGGTATTTGCATGAAGCTTGCCAAGCCATTCTGAAAGATTTGAATAGTCGCCAAGAAAACCTCTATGAAATAGAGGAATGACATGGAAGTCATACTGTCATGGTTTACATTCAGGTGTTTGGATCAATTGTTCGATTGGTCCATTCCTGTTGTTTCGACGATTTGGAAACACTTTCGACAAGCTTGGAAACAAAGTGAGTTTGGTGATCACTTCATCTTTGTTTGGATCAAATCTTCTCTGTTTCTTTGTATTCCGCCAATGTGTCTAGGGCAAATGTTGATTGTGTTATTTTCATTACTTGTAGGACAGTATTTCTTGCCTGAAGAAGATGCTTTGATCTACGCTTTTTCAACCTTCCCTTTTTCTACGGTTGTCTTAGGGTTTTTTATGGCTAGATTTTACGGAAACCCTTGGAACCCAAAGGTGGATCATTAAATGTGCACACTAACAAACCTCGGCAATATGGGTGGCGAGCTACCCAATCTTGAATGCGACAATTGCGACACGATATTCTCTGTAGTTTGGCACCGAACACCTGACTACGATGATATTCAATACTGCCCCTTCTGTGGAGAAGGCGTTGAAGAAATAGTTTGGGAAACAGAGGAGGAATAATGAAAAACCACTGGCTAAGCACAAGCCTTCATCTTTGGTATATTGATGATGGCGAACAACATTGGTATGCTGCATCCTCGGCAGATCGTGCCGTCGAATTGCACACAGAACCACTTCGTGACCCCAAAACAGGTAAAGTAGACCTCAGCGACCTTGAGGAAATTGAGGTTGAACAGGTTCCTGATGACTCTGTTTTGCCTGTAAGACACGAAGATTACGACAACCAAGTGATCAGAAAGACTGCCAAAGAATGGTGCGAAGGCGGTGAAGGATTCATAGCTTCTACCGTCTACTGACATACATACTCTCATGAAATTCAAGGACTTCATGGAAAACAGGCAGCTTGGCAGATCATTGCCCGAAACAGGCTACACAAGCCCACATGCCATCATTTATCGAGCCTCACTGGAACCCGATCTCTTGGGAAACCGTGAATATGTGACCATGAGCCGTAAATTCGCAGTCGAACACGCAGAACACCAAGCGGCTGTGGAAGAAGAGCCATGTAGTGTTTACCGCTATCTGGTGAAGTCCTCGAATGTCTATGAGGCATACAATCCCGGAGAGTATTTCTATGCTGGACCACCGGTTCAGGGAAGGATCATACATGTTGCAGAAGTTTAAGACATTCCAAAGGTTTCTGACGGAGAAGAAGGATGCTGATTACAGCTACTCCTGCGTCATGTTGATGTTCCCCTCCGAAGATGCCAAAAATGTCCTAGACTGGTCCAAGCAACACATCCCGGACGACAAAATCTTTGAGGATGATGACAAAGGCCGAGAAGACGAAATTCATGTTACAGTCCTGTATGGCCTACATACAAATGAATCTGGTCCCGTGGAAGAGATCATGGAGTCTCATGAGGGTTTTGAGATTGAGCTAGGAGAAATCTCAAAGTTCGAAAGCAAGGATTATGATGTCATCAAAATCGGAATCTCTGGAGAAGCTTTACATAAAGCCAACAAGACGCTCAGAGAGCTTGATTTCACATCGAATTACGATGAATACAAGCCACACTGCACGATTGCCTATGTGAAAAAGGGATCGTGTGACGACCTGCTCGGAAACAAAGACTTCACAGGGCAGAAGGTTCCCGTCAAGGAATTGGTCTTTAGTCCCGCTGAGGGTGATCGGACAAAGATCGCTCTGACTTGATTTTGCCACGAGATTTGGTAACATTCTCCTTTTGCACAAAGGAGATAATGATGCAAACCCTATCCAAGTTAATGGTTGAAGAATACGACGCTGATCTAGGCCAAGAATGGAATCAAGATACACTCGATCTGAAGACCATGGTTACGGCCTTGTCGTTCCAAAGACACATCTACCTGAACCCGGAAGAGAACGTAAAAGCACGGAAAATCATTGAGAATGTGTTTCGATCACATTGTGATTTTGTCGAAGTTCAAGGCGATTATGGCAATGTCATCGGTGGCTGGGATGCCGATCTGTCAGGCAAACACGTGATCGGAGGTCATTACGATGGTCCTCCGGGCAGCCCCGGAGCCGACGACAACGCCTCAGCAATCTCTTCTCTTTGCCTGCTGGCAAAGAAACTTTCGGACATAAAACCGAAAGATGTTGTCCTTGTGGCCTTCAATGGAGAAGAAGAAGGTCTTCTAGGTAGCTTTGACTTTGTTGAAAAGATGTCACCAAAGTCAGGCGTGATCCTTGAGATGGTTGGGTATTTCGTGGAAGACGAAGATTCTCAGCAGATGCCTCAAGGTTTGCCAGAATACTCCGTAGGAGATTTCTTAGGCATTGTAGGCAATCGCTACACAGGTAGTTTGGGGAAAGAGCTAACAGACATTGCACGATCCATGAAGCTGAACCTTCCCATCAAAAACCTGAAGATACCTCTCGGCCTTGAAGAAAGATTGCCGGGCCTGAGTAACACCAGACGCAGTGACCACTACCCGTTCTGGAAAAAGAAGCTCCCGGCTGTCATGCTCACTGATACTGCCGAATTCAGAAATGCCAACTACCACAGACGAACAGATACGCCCGATACCCTGAATTACAGTGGAATGGCACAGGTCGTCAGAATGCTTGAGCAGTATTGTCAGAAGTTACTCTCTTAGGCAAAGGAGAAACACTATGCCCAAAGCAGCAGCTAGACACATTTTGGTCGCCGATGAAGCGACATGCAGCCTTATCAAACAACAAATCGAAAGCGGAGAAGCCACTTTCGAAGAACTCGCCAGACAACACTCCAAATGCCCTTCAGGTAAGGCCGCAGGTGGAAGCCTCGGAACGTTTGAACCGGGACGTATGGTTCCTGAATTTGATCAAGTTTGCTTCAATAGCATGGTTGGCGAAGTGCACGGTCCTGTGAAAACTCAATTTGGTTACCACTTGATTGAGATTACAAATCGAATCGACTAACCCTCGACCTTTATATCTTTGATGTAATCTCCACCGTCACCATCCCAGTGGAACCTCTTTTCTCTCTCGTCATCTGGATCAACGATGATTGAGAACGAATGACCCGTGTTCCCATTGGATTTGATGTGTTTGATCAAGTCCTCAAGCTCATTGTCCTGATCATGACACGTGATTGTTATGGTTTTGGGGTTCTCACGCCATTCGTTTAAGCTTTTCATACAAACATACCTTCAAAGGTTTATGAAGCCTCTTGATACGCTTCGGGGGTCTTCTGACTGGTTTATATAGGTTTGTTTCACAAAATAATCCGAGTTTCATAGGTCCAACTCCTGAAATGCCCTGAGCAATTCGCTATGGCAATTTGATGGAAAAGTGCACCGCCGCACACACTCACAGTCTCCAAGCTTTGGCCATAACTGTAATAAAATGACACGTGAGGATTCTCAGGAAACCAAGGCTGAACCGGGCTCACATGGTAATACAAGGCACTGAAATCCTCTCCGTATTCCGCTATTGGAGAGCCTTGTAAATTCAGGTAAACTGAGTTGAAATCACCTGATAGAAATGATTCAACTTCCTCTTTCTCTAAGAAAGAGTTGAGAGTCAGGTGAATTGGAAATCCATTCGTTAGGGAATTCCATGAATGCCTTTCGCTGGGCATCAACCAAACACACCATTTGAAGCTTTTCATAAAGGTTAGGTATGAAGATTTACACAAAAGCAGGAGACAAAGGTAAGACGTTTATGCCGGGAGAAGGTAAAGTAGATAAATACGATTGCTCCGTAGACGCTCAGGGAGAAATCGATGAACTCAATGCGTGGCTCGCTCACCTCCTACAGGAACACCCGGAATCCCCCGAAGAACAAATCATAGTAAACGCTCAAAACGTCCTGATGCACATCGGAGCACAACTTGCAACCAGAGAACAAAGACTCAGAGAATCAGATATCACTGAGTTGGAAATTTCCATTGATCGTATGGAAGGCGGTTTACCAGAACTGACCAACTTCATTCTTCCTTGCTACCCAACAGAAGGACATATTGCCCGAACAGTTTGCCGACGTGCCGAAAGGCAAATGGCCGCTTGGGAAGCAAATGCAGATGATAAAGAGAAATTCAATCTCATCCTGCCTTATCTGAACAGACTCAGTGACTTCCTCTTTGTCTGGTGCCGAACTCTCTGTGGTAACCTCGAAGAAGTTTGGTATGGAAACGATAGATAATCTATGTTTTCTTTGGATGGACTAAGTGAAAATTTGGGTTATGTTGGTGAATCATTGATTGATTCATTGACAGATGCTGTTGATTTAACATATGCAATAATTAACGGTCTAATAACCCAGCAATTTGCTATCGATCACTTCCCAACTAATTCAATTCTCGTAAAAAACTTTGGCTTATCACTTAGGTTGCGTAAAGTTGGTTTATCGCCGCCAGACCTAACAATTCGAATTGTCAAAAATGATGATGTTACCTTGTTGGCATCATCGGAAACCCTAGTTGACTTTGATTCAAATTTCACTACCACCGAATTGGACTTCACCGTTTTGGATAATAGTCCTTCTAGTTGGATTGGATCAAAAATTGAAATGGTTTCTGGAGTTGCCGCCGCAGGTCTAATTCAAATGTCAGAAATGGATTTGAATTACGAATTGTCTTTCCTCAATACTGAAATCGCCAGTGGAGGATGTGTTGTAAGTGGGAACTCAAATCAAAATTCGGTCAAAAACCTGTTTGTAACAGGTGGGGCTCTGTGTGGTGGGCAAGACTCATATGTTTCTGGCAGAAGAAATAACACCCCAACAGTTGCTACACTCAGTCAGTTCAGGAATGCCTTCAAAGGAACAATTCGTGGTTCTATAAATGTTCCAATTTGGCCAGATAGAACAAATCCTCTGATGAGACTTTGGATCAATTGAAATAGACTTGATCTCTATGATCAATTGAGCTAATCTTACACTTTCAAACATAAAACAGGAGGTTCTTATGCTGAGCCCTACTTCTTATCTGTTCAACAAAATCTGTGAATACTCAATGAACCAATTTTCAGAAGGAAATATCACCGAAGAAGAATCTGAACAGATCATGGACAAAGCAGAGCTTTGTGATCTGGAAGGTATGGTTGACATGTGCGTCGAACATAACATCATTATCCCCAAGGAAATTCAAAAAGGATTGTCATGCTAGAAAACCTAAGAGCCGCAAACAAACAACGACACAAAGAATGGGGCGAAGGAGCAGACCTCACACTCTCTTTCCGAGGACTGGAATTGGGTGGCGAAGCCGGTGAAGTCTGCAACGAACTGAAAAAACTGGAACGGACCCGATTCGGTATCGCTGGTGGAAAAGAAGATACTCAGGGTCTTCGTGAAGAACTTGCCGATGTCATCATCTGTGTTGATTTGATCGCCATGGATATGGGCATCGATCTCGGAGACGCCATCAGAGAAAAGTTCAATATGACCTCCGAAAAATACGGTCTGGAAACAAGGATCGCCTGATCCAAACTATGATATGACATGCAAACTCAGACCATAATGCCACCACCAAAACCGCCCGAGGACAACATTGTTGCCTCGGGCTTTCCTGATGACATTCGAGATATCGGTGACCGAATCGCCGCACTCTCCTCTGATCAAGCATCAAAGCTGTCCCAATACCTCGACGGAAAACAATGAAGCACGACAGAGTTATGATCCTTGGCTCCAATGGATACCTTGGAAAAAAGTTCCATGAAGCCTACCCAGAAGCCATCACCACAAACATCGATATCATGGACCAAAGAGAACTCCTCAGTGCCATCGATGTCAATTCACCCAATGTTATCATAAATGCCGCAGGAAAAACCGGTAGACCAAATGTGGATTGGTGTGAGGATCACAAAAAAGAAACTCTTAGATCAAATGTTACAGCCCCTCTGATGATCTGTGATGAAGCCCTCAAACGAAATATCTACTTCGTCCACATTAGCTCAGGATGCATATATCAAAATGGGGAATTTGGAGAAGATGATGAGCCTAACTTCAAAGGGAGCTATTACTCTAAGACGAAGGCGTTTGCTGATCAACTTCTGGCTGACTTTCCTGCTTTGGTCCTTCGCCTGAGAATGCCATTCGATGATTCCCTCGGCGAACGAACTCTTATCGGCAAAATCTTAAAGTACAAGCGTGTAATCGATGTCAAGAACTCCCTGACCTACACGCCAGACTTTGTTGAGACTGCTCAAAAGCTCATAGATCGCCGCAAAACAGGCATCTACAATGTCGTGAATACAGGGTCCATCTCCCCATTCGAAATCATGGAGATGTACAAAGAACACGTCGATCCCAATCATGAGTTCGAAAAACTCCCTCTCGAAGAACTGGGAGACTACTGCAATACAGGTAGAAGCAACTGCCGACTGTCAACAAAAAAACTGGCAGAAGAAGGATTGGAACTGCCTCCAATCCACACTCGGCTCAAAGAAGCTATGCAAAAGATCGCATCATAGCTCGATCTCTTCGTCGTCCCAGATGATAGCTTTCTGATCAAACCGCTTGCCGAGTTCCGTGAGGTCTTCTAAAGAGATGTCGCTGATCTCAAACGCATCTTCCTCGTGCCCATTGTAGCTGCCTCGAACCGGAACAGGATCGTATCCACGATCTCTCAGAAACTGAAGAAGCTCTCTATTGGCGTCTTCGTTCTCCTTGTCCGGGAGCTTGTTACCCATTGGGTTGTGTGCAGTGATAACACCACGCTTTCTGACGAACTCTCGAAATGTGCCCATGCTGTATATATGAGACTTACTTGATATACCTGTAATCCTCGCCAGCCTTCAAGCTTTTTACAGTATTATACATCAATTTAATTGTGCTCTTCACATCCTTCTTGTGAACCATTTCAACAGATGTATGCATGTACTTCAATGGCAAACTAATCAAACAGGAAGGAATTCCACCAGCAGCTTTGTAAAAAGCTCCTGTGTCCGTTCCACTGTTGCCATTGTATGTGCCGATCTGAACTTTGACCTTACTCTTCTTGGCAACCTTCAAAACCTTCTTCAAAAGATTTCTCTGAACATCAGGACCATAATACAAAGCAGGCCCATTCCCGCATGACACATCACCACACAATCGTGTATTATACATCGGTGAATGTGAATCATGTGTTACGTCTGTAATGATGGCCACATCCGGCTTGATACTGTGAGCAATCATGTGAGCGCCACACAAGCCTATCTCTTCCTGAACTGCATTTACTACATGCAAACCAAATGGAAGCTCGTCTTTCTTTTCCTTCAACATTCGAGCAACCTGAGCAATCATATAACCGCCCATTCGATTGTCTAAAGCACGACACAAATAGTAATCACCCATGACCTCAAACGGAGCATCATAAGTCATCACACAACCAACATGAATTCCCATCTCCTCAACTTGCTTTTTGTTCTCAGCTCCAACATCAACATAAAGATTCTTAACCTTTGGTGTTTCTGAGTCACGCTCGTGAATAGCAAGCCAGCCAAATACGCCACGAACAGTTCCCTTTTGGCCAATTATGTTCACCCGTTGACCCGGAGCAACCATCTCATCTGATCCACCTCGGCGAACAACACTGATATAACCCTTTTCATCAATGTGCGAGACTGTCCAACCAATTTCATCGGCATGAGCTTCAATCACCACTTTGTATTTGGCATCAGGGTTTACTACGGCAACTGCTGTCCCATAAGAATCACAGTATGTTTCATCAACATACTGTGAGATGTAGTCCAGCCAGATCTTCTGACCTTCGGTTTCCCAACCAGTGGGCGACTGAGCATTCAAATAACTTTGTAGAAACTTCTCTCGCTTATTCATCTTTCAAAATCCTTTTCGGTTAATGTCTTGTAATTCCGTCGCCATCTCCACGCATACTGCTCTTTCCAAATGTCAAATTTCTCTTCACCAAGATTTCTTTCAATCCATTTGCACAAATCATTTTTGCTGTAACCCAATGAATCGCCAAGTAAGATGTCTGTTGTAAGAACAGAAGCACCTGTGTTCATTCTAGTTGGGTCTTCTAAAAGTAAAAATGCGTACTCCGCTTGATGAATTCTCCAAATATTATCTGGAGAACAAATACCACCTTTATACATGTCGTCATGTCTGCTTTTAAGACACTCTATCGGATAATATTTAAAATCTTTTTGTCCAAAATATCGTTCAAATTGATTTGCCATTCGAGGGCTTGTAAGAGCCATTGGTTTTTTGCGGGTTATCAATAAAGCAAATTCCACATCATTGTGCGGGCCGATACTTCCATGTTCAGAAAGTAATTTAATCTCAGTCCAATCAAAAGATAGAAACGAAGAAATCAACTCATCACAATCTGTTATCCAATCTTTTTTACTCATCATTAATGTATCATGACCACTCGATTAGTTTTCTCTTTTAATTCTTCTGAATCAAAAATACTGACAGACCAACAATCCACTTCGTCATCAGACAATACCGACAAGTCTACAAAATTAGCCAATTCTATGTAAGCCAAGTTAACACAACCAACAGAAACATAAACATCTAATTCCGGGTCAAACTCTGACAACTTTTCAATTAAATCTTTAACCTTCATCGAAACCATATTTCTCTAATAATTCACTACATTGTGATTCACCATAGCCTTCTTCAAAGCAACCATTTTCATTAAGCTTAAGCAATACTTCATCTGATTGTTCTTCTAAGACAATGATGTGCATTTTCAATCTATTTACATCATCTTCAGCAGAAGTCGGTTTAAATCATCATCTCTTTGATTAAATGAAAATCCTACAATAGGAATTGCTCCTATCATCTTCAACACACTTCTTCTATCTACTTTCATTTTTAAACTCCTCTTTTCATCGTAAATTTTAGTCCTCAAATTTCACTTCTAACAAGTCTTCTGGGAGACCGCCTGTTATCATCAAAAATTCTCCAGCATCTTTCTTCTCAAAAGATAACCCTAAAGCCTCCAAAACATCATCAGCTTCAATTCTGTGATTCTGGAATTTTAGCTTACCGTCCACATAAAGACCAGACCAATCGTCGCCGTACACTAATGTAATTTGATTAGTCATTTTCAATTCTTTCCAATAGAAAAAAACCATCGTTTTCCAATTGAATTGCGTAAGGCACATCTTCAAAAAGGTAAGCGTAGATTTCTGTTTTCACATCATTTACCAAAGCTTCTTTATGCTCACAATACCCTCCACTCAAAGTTTGATATTCGATGAACTGACTTCTTAAAGCTTCACTTGAGAGGCCAACCATTTCGATCTTTGGTCCTATTACTTTGTAACTTTCCATTCAATCGCCTTTCCTTTGTAAATTTCGAATGAATTTTTCAACGCTGAAGGATATGGACGCTTAGGGTCTTGTAAAATTCTTAAACGTATCATTAAAATCAAAAATCCATTTTTTAGCTCATCTTTGTTGATGTCCATTTATCCTTTTAACCTCTTTAAATTTATGAGCCTCTTGAGTTACGGGCGATCAAGTTATCGACCAAAAATTCAGCGATCTGACCGTTGTCCAACATCACTTTGTAATGTTCTTTGTCATCTATCCAACGGTCTAATACAATTGCATCATGTCGTTCTCTTGGTTCACTATGAGAGAATGCCACAACATGAGATTTGTCAGCAAATTTGAACATTATTCAGCCATTTCTTGAATTTTAAAATTCAACACGTTTTTTCTTTTATACTCCTGAACGTCCTCGAATGTCATTCCTATGAATTTACCTAAAGGTATGTCGGTCTCCGTCTCAGGATCATCATACTGTAAAATCGATAACTCTAAGTCATCATAGGAATACGTTTCATTAGCTTCGTGATTGAGATTCTTGAATTCGTAAATCATGTTACGCTTCCATTCATCTCTGTTTGTGTTCCCATTCGTGTATGTTAAGATTAAATCTGGAGCAGAATAAACATCGATTCTTGCCTTGTCATAGTGGCTTTCAGGCTCTTCATCAAAGAACTTAAGCAACACACGTTTGTTTGGATTGTCAACTTCCAATTTAGTGACAATCAACTGATTGTTTAGAATGTGTCTAACTGGATTACCCATTTTTCTCGGCCTCTTCAACGGCCATATGATACAAGCCTTCAAACCAATTTGTGATCCCGTCGCCATTCACGACTTCACACAGATAAGTTTCCAGCTTTCCCGCTCGTCTCATCTTGTCTATCACATCATCACACCAAACATCGTGGTCATCATTTGCCTTTTCAAAAAGGTCAAGGTTGTCAGATGTATGATCCTCCGAGTATTGACATAGTTCTAGTAAGTCCAGCGTGTCTTCATGAACACTGAATTCTCTTAGGTCTTCACGCTCTTTGGTGGGATAAAGGATTACGTCAGCTTCTCCATCTTTGACCACAAATTCCCAGTATACTGTTACCTTAGACATCTTTGTTTTCCTTGTTTTGTTCTTTTTTGCTGTCATCTAACAAGATCAACAAATCTCTGATTGACACAACTGCTGAAGCGTTCATCTTCTTAGCCAATTCGGGGTGATTCATGTCATCAGGGATATTTTCTAGTTTGTCTTTGATATCCACTCCTTGAACTCCTTTTCGTCGCAAACATCGGCCTTAGACAAGTTCTCAGGGCCGGGCATTGGACGCAGGTTAAAAAAGATAAGAGATGTACTTGAAAAGCACAATGATGGCAGAGGGAAGACCTACGAAAAGACAAATGTTTTTTGTCAATTCTATGAGGCTTATTTTTTTCAATCCCTTTTCTTGAATTTGAAACTCATAGACCCCATGATCTCGGCGTAATGAATGAAACCATCCTTCTCCTGTACCACTCCATTGTTCATGTTGTTGCCGGGTGATTCCTAGTTCTTCTAACGTTGTAATCAACCGATTATTGCCTTGATTTTTTCTCATCTTCCACAAAGCTCTATGTAAATCAAACACTTATTTCACCTTTGCCGCCTTTCTACGGCACTCTTTGCACCGGGTAGCATAGCCATCGCTCTTAGAACTGTCTACCCCAAACTCTTCGAACAACTTCACGTCCTTGCATCCATTGCACAACTTCTTACCCTCGGCAGCATAGGGATTTACCTTCTTCCTCTTAGACCTCTTTCCAGCAATGGAGCCTCCCTCACGCTCACAGATGTAACGACCATTTCGGGCAATGTTCTTCTCGTGGGTCTTCCTGAGAACCGTGTGAGTCTCATTACAAAAATTGCATTCGACTTCGACAGTGTCTTTGGCAATCTTCTCGTCGTAATGCTTCTTGGCTTTCTTACGATTTAGCTCTTTTCTGTGCTCCACATAATCTACTCCATGGAGTTTACTCATTTCCTCATCAGCCCATTTGGTTGCTTCTCTGTCATTTTCAAAGCCAAGTTCGGCCTCAGACCATATCTCAAAATCGTAACCATTTCGATCAGCATAAGTCATGTTATCCATGATTTGAATTTGAACTTTGTGTGACTGAAGCATTCGTTTGGGTTTTACTTCTACCAACTTTGACTCATTGATCAAGAAGTCAGCACTTCGATCACGTCCGTCAATTTTGAATCCAATTTGAACTTCGTATGTTTTCACACTGTCGTCTGCTTCTAGCAACAATATGGCCTTGAGTTCATAGGATGATTGGAACGGGAAGGTTTTTCCCATTTTCTTTGATTGGTAAACACCTCTTCTGCGGGTGGGCTCAAAGTCATTGTTCCTATGACGTTTTGTTGTCAATCCTGCAAGGTATTTCTTCAAACGCTTGCCTTCAGGCGTGGCCCACTTTTTGTTAGCTGAATCACGCATTTTCTGTTTTGTTGCTTTGGACCTTTTGTAGCTGGTCGCTTCGGCAATGCGTTGGCGTCCCTCTTCAGTGTACACACGAGTGGGGATAGCATTTGCTGTGGCACACTTCTGGCAGATGTATTTGCCGTTCTTTTGGATGTTCTCTTTGGCCTTGAATTTACCGGGATGCTTTGTTGTGCCACATTGTTCGCAATCTATGGAAATGTGATCTTTGGCTCGAACCCCTGCATAGATTTGCTCAAACTCTTTTACATTCATAGCTTTCTCCTTAATCTCTAACATCGGAGAATAGCAGAAATACTTGAGTGAATCAAGTCCCTTTACAAGTTTTTTGCCAAAACAAAAAGCCTCACCATTTCTGGTGAGGCTCTTGTTCGTTTCAGTTGCTAAGCAGCTAAGCTTAGATGATGAAATTCGCCACGCTCATGCGGGCATAGAACTTCGATCCTTCCCTTAACAACTTTTTTCCATACCGAGTCAAGATTCCCTTACGAGGGCAGAAGCTCTCAGGATCAAGCACTACGGGTGTTTGTGTCAGTGGCACGTAGGGACAGTAGAAATATCCCGAGTCCATGTAAGAATCACCTTTGTATCCCATGAGGATTTGACCTTGTGGGAACAGAGGGTCTTTGTAGAGACGCCATCTGTTGTTGATCGTACCAACATACTGAATACCAAGACTTGAAGTGAAGGTTTCAGAAGGTGCAGGTGCGAAACCAGCAGTAGCAGTTTCGAAGATAGAAGCAACTTCAGGGCTTGTGACAAGCCAGTTACATCCGCCTCTGAGCGTCTTACGGTGAACGACGTTAGAGACTTCGACAACCTTGATGTACAGGGCTTCGTACTTCTCTTTGATAGTGTCACCGAGTGCTGTATTGAAGTCCCAAACAGCGACAGTACCGGCGTTGTTACGCAGGTCAGTCAGAACCTCACGGTCGATCTCAAGATTGATTTCCTGAGCGAGGACAGCAGTCAATTCTGCCTCTGCATCAAGGTTGTGCTGAGATCGGAGGTCTTGCTGAGCTTCATAAGACCAGACAGCTTTGAGCTTACGGGTCTTAGCAGCAATTTCTTCAGATTCGACAACCAGATTAACTTCTGGGAGGTCTTGGTTGCATTCCATGTTGTATTCGTAAGAAACAACAGCGTGGTTTTCACCGGGATCACCGTCCCAAGTGAAGGTCATTTCGCCCGTGGTCAGGTCAATCGATCCGCTTGTAACAGCAGGAGAAGGAGCAGATCCAACGTTGGAGAAAGTGAAGGTTCCAGCTTCAGACACAACAAATGTCTGGATAGCGGTTGATCCATCATAGATGGTACCAGTGAGAGTACCAGCAAGGATAGGAGTGTGCTCAAGAGCACCGAAGGTGGAGGTTGTATCGCCACCGGCATCCGTTGTGGTAGTTTCATTCTGCACGAACTGATGCGTGTAGTAGATTTCCAAGTTTCCATCACCGGAAGCCAACTGCTGGAGTGATGTGCTGTCATCCGATGGGAATCCAGCGTTCAGATCAGCACCTCTCATGGCACCTTTGTTGCTGGAGTAGCGGAATCGCAGGTAGTACACCAAACCAGTTGGGCCGAGCAATGGTTGCACGGAAACAACTTTGTTTGCGATCAGTTGTGGGTAAATTCTTCGCACAAGCGGAATAGAAATTCGCTTGAACTGAGCGATGTCACCTGTGTCGGTCATGGTCTCATTGATGAGACGCTGGTTTTCCAGAAGCACAGCGGCTGTGGAACGTTCAAACCGATCAGAAATGCCATCCAGCATCTGAGTTCGACCCCATTTGGCTTCGATCTTAGCTGCTTCGTTTAGATATTGAGCATTTGCATTCATTATTGAATCCTCTTTCGTTATTGTTTGTTAGAGTTTATTTCTCTTCAGGGGTTACACCTGAGAGGAAAAGAAGGTCGTTCATTTGATCATTTTCCATGAGAACGTCTTCTTTCGGTTGTTTGTTATCAGCTTGTGGATTGTTGAATTCAGAAATAATCTGATCGCCATCCGCCACTCTATGTCCACGCCCGCTTGCTTTCTTTGCACTTTCCGCTCTTTCTTTTCTTTCGGTTTTCACTGATTCAGTGATCATATTTTGCTGTTCTTTAACAGCTTCGTTCAACTTGTTGTTATGCATAGTCAAACGAGTGTTCTTAGACTCAAGAACTCTCAGGTTAGCTTTAAGGTCATCGATTTGACGCTGTGACTCTTCCAGCTTAGCTGAGGTGACAGAAGAGTAATCTTCGTCAGAGAGTCGATCAGCGACGATATCGGTGATCTTGTCAAAAGCGACCTTATGTTCAAGAGTGCGAGGATCGTTGAGAACGTCACGCTTAGCGTGTTCATAGATTTCAGCGTTCTGCAACTGAAGGAACTGATCGACTTTATCGACCATGAAGTCCTTCATATCCTTGAGTTTATTATCAAATTCTTTGTAGAGTTCGACTTCGATGTTTTCTTTGTCGCCCTTAGCTTCTTCGATCATTTTGTAAGCTTCTTCGAACTGTTCTTCCATGTGGTTTTCAAATTCCTCACGTTGCAGTTCCAGACGCTTCTGGAGATCGTCGATGATGGCAAAGGCTTGCTGATAACCGGCTTCACGAGATTCTTCAATCTCCTTCTTTTCGGTTTCGAGCTGCTCATAGGCTTCGTTCAACTTTGCGTTGTACTCTTCTTCGAGCTTAGCATTGGACTCTGTCATCATGTCTGCGACAGCCTTGGCAACATCTTCCACCTGATCTTCTGGGATCAGTTTATTGAGTGCTTCTGTTAATTTATCCATGTTAGATTAACCCCGACTTTATGGTTTCTGTTTGAGACTTCACAATACCGCCCAAGCAAGCTATGAGTGCCTCTTTGCTCACATTATTGGTATGTATGTTTGAGTCCTCATTTTTGAGATGAGAATTATTAGATTCCGATTCTTTTTCGATAACAATTCCCCGAGAATTGTCTTCGTGTGCTTCATTCCTTGACTTTCGTGTAGTAGTATGTGGTCCAACAACTTTTTGCTGGAAGGCAGCAAAAGTAGAAGGGTCAGCAACAGCGTCGAAGGTGATAAGTTTATAGCTTTCACCAATAACGAGGATGCCATCTTCGTTTGTTGATCCATTACCAACTCCTCTTGAGGAGATGCCGACCTTAACACCATCATTAATGAGTGCTTGAAGCACTCTTCCATTAGGTGTACTTAGGATTTCGCCTTCTCCCATGAGTACATTTCCTTCCCACCATAATCTTGTGATAACGTGGGAAGCATCAGCAAAGTGAATAATACTATCTGAAGGGTGATCAAGTTCACCCAGCAGGCGTCGTTCAGCAATTGCTTCCTGTAAACGTTGCATGTTTTCATCCAAGACGTTGTATGGATACATGCGTTTGTTTTTGTTAACTGCTTCGGCTTCTTGAAATTTACCTCGGAACCTTACTCGTCCTGAATCACCAGCACTTTCGCAAAGTTCCAAGTTAAATCCTGAATCGTTACAGCTATCAATGAACATAGATTCCATTATTTGCTGCTCCTTACTTGTTGACTACGAGGTCTTTGTTGTCGATGGTTGCCTTGTGGCCCTTGCCACCGACGCCACCTGCTTCTTTAGGAACATATGGGTTTTGCAGTGCTGGCCATGTGTCAGAAGACTGCCATGATCCGTGGTGCTGTCCAAATGTGTCCTTATCAACGCCCTTTTCTCCCTTCATGGTGTAATCACCGAATGGAGAAGGAACGTAAGGGTTTTTCAAGCTTGGGAACGTTTCTTTAGAAGTGTTACCCCAGCTTCTGCCTCTCATTTCATCAGCGTGGCTACCTTTGTAGTTCATGCTGTCCTGTCCGATGGCTGGTGCAGCGTCACCCCAGTTTCCTGAGAAGTCACTCGAAGGTTTGTAAGAGTGCTTAGCTTTCTTAGCCATATCTGGGTGATCTCCACTCACGGTAACGTGAGCATTGTTAGAGACGCTCCAGACGCCTGTTTCCAGATTGGTTTCTACAAGGCTCTTAGACCAAGAAGCAACCTCTTCAGCCAATTCAAGTTCTGGCTTAGCTTGGTTATTGAGAACAGCAGCGAGATCATTAAGATAGCTTGCCGTTTCGTTCTTGAGAGCGGTATCGCCACGTCGGTCAGCTTTCTTGTAAATCTTCTCAAGAGACTCATAGAGATCAGAGAAGACTTTTCTTTCCAGACCGAATCTTTCATCGATAGCTGGGTAGAAGCTTTCAACAACGTGCTGGAAGTACAGGTAGTGATCAGCATTATCTTCTTCCAACTTAGGAGCAGAAGCCAAATGCAGAATTTGTTGTACTCGTTCTGTGTGAGCATCATGTGCGGTTCTCAGAATGCCTTCGGCCATGAAGGCACATGTGTTATCGTCATAGTTCTTTTCACCAGCGATTCTAAGAGATTCGCCAATAATTTTTGCCAGTTCAGTTTGAGTGACATAAAGAACATTTGGAAATGCTCCGACAATATTTTCGAGGACTTCTTGCAGTGCCTCATTATCAGAAACATTATTTTGTCGTTTGAGATCAACACAAGCTCGACAGAAGTTTTGGTTCTCACAGAGCGAAGAAGCACCATCACGCAGAACTTTGACGTTATGGTTCAGGGCCTTCCAGTTGAAGTTCAGGACTTTGCCTTCGTTTCGAACTTTTCTTGTAGGAACTTTAAGTTGTGTAACATTTCCATTTTCATCAGTTTTGGAAACTGATTCAGCCAGAGCTGGTCCAAGTCTCATGTACTGAACGTAATCGAGAACATTTTCAGCTACTGTGTAGCATTCAGCGATTTCATTGCCAGCAGCTTTTTCACGACGGATAAGAGCATCTTTCTTATCATCGTCTTGTTTTTCCTGACTTGGTGATTTTTTATCTTTGTTATGTTCTTCTTCAGATTTCTCTGAGAAGGTTTTGTGATCATGACTGAATGTGTCATCATCTTTTTTGGGCTCATGATCGATAGCTTTGTATCCGCCCTTTTTGCTATCGGGAACAATTCGCTTTGTTGCTTCCTGCCAATTGAACAGCCCCATGTAGTTTTCGAGCAGGGATGTTGCTTTGGTGGTATTGTCAACAAGCAAAGCGTCGATCATTTCCGACAGAGTTGACTTCATTTTGTTCTTCTTAGAATCATGATCGACGATCAGTTCTTCAATTCCTGAAAAAGTGATATCGTCGTCTTTGACTTCGTATCCTGCGTGAACGTAGGTGCCATCGAGTGTTTCGAACAGTGCCGTTGATTCATTGAAGCAACGAAGCTTGAGATGGTCTTTTTGTAATGCTTTTGACAGAAGTTCTTCTGCTTCTCGAAGTTCAACTTCAGAGTTCGTAATAGAACCTTTAGTGATCGAGTCGAAGTCTTCCTGCTTGATGAGATGTCGCCTCATATTTATAAACTCCTCAACTTAGATTGGTCGCTTCCAAAGTGTTAGGCACGTTTTTGTTCCAACTTAGCATAAATAGCCAGTGCCTACTTATTTATATGGTATGCACCAAGCTCTAATTTTTGATAAGGAAACAGGTTTATAATGCGGACATTTGCAGCTTACGCCCAAGAACGAGGTCTTAGAGAAGACATTGACGACATCCAAAACCCTGCTGATGGCTTCAAGCTTAATAGGGATGAAGACATGGGACAGGATTATGACCATACTTTGACCGAGCTTATCAAAGCGGTTATGACTAAGTATGAACAGGAAACTATGCAGTTTTTACACGGTATTGCAGACCGTGGAGATCAGGAGGTTGCTGATCTTCTTAGAAAGCTTGACAAAGAGCACAAGCCATCTGAGCTTGAAGAGCCTCGGCACCCCACAGATATAGACAATGAGGTTATTCCACCTATTGCTGACACGGGTCATTCTGAAACAGGCGGGGACTAATTAGAAAATTTTAGGGCTTGGTGGCGAAAGAATGTGTTTTGCATTCAAATTCAGAGTTTGAATTAGAAATTCTTGGTTTTGCATAATGAGTTCTGGCTGATAAATCATTGATCCACCAATACGTGGATCGTGTCCAAAGCCCAATTGAGCAATTTTTGGATCACATCCTATGAACAGGCAATTTTGGCATCCTGTGAACCACAACATGTAAATTGTGGTTGTTATTGTCCCAAAGCCAGTTGCTATTCGATTACGCTTAATGACTTCATCTTTGTCTAACAACCAGTCATATTTTTCGAAGAACCATGGTTCCAGCTTATTGTGAACCTGTGCATCTACTGTGACAGCCTTACCTTTGGGTCTATGTTTGGCTATCATAATATCTTGGTAATCAGGTCCGGTATCATCCAAAAATTGTGCTTGAACATAGATTGTTACAGGATCAACCTCTTGAAATTGAGGTCTCATGCCCAAATGATGTGAAAAGAAGAGCTTATGGGGACTTGGGCAAAGATGTTCATATTGAACGGTATCGTTAATGAAAAAGATTGGATCATTGATATCTTTGATGTCTTTTTCGTAATCAAACAGGGTTGGTCCGCTTCCTAAGACGTAAACTGTATCTGATGTGAATTTGTTTTTGAGATCATTTAATGTCAGCACGGCAATTCTGGTATCATTGACGATACAAATTCCTCATAGTCATCTGGGGTGTCAACGCCTTTTGTTGCATTTTTGGTTTCAACCATTGTGATTTGAAATCCCTGATCCAAAAATTGGAGTTGTTCGAGATCTTCACTTTTCATAGGAGAATTCCATTCTTGATCTCTCATTTGAAGATAGAATCGAATCATAGTCAGACTTAGGCTGTACACGCCAATGTGATATAACAATTCTTCTGAGTTGTGAGGAATTGGTTGGCGGCTAAAGTAAAGAGCATGCCCAAGACTATTCACGACAACTTTAACGAGGCTTTCATTTGATTTTTCTGCTGAACCTCGATAATAGAGAGATGCCATTAAAGGTTCATCGGGCATGAATGATGCAGTGTTGATGATGTTATGGATATCAACTGGGTTTACGCAGGGCCATTCTCCTTGAACATTTGTAACAGTGTCACAATCATCCAGTTTGGATGCCGCTAAGACAACACGGTCAGTGCCGGATTTGGTAGGCCGTTCATCATAATCTACCTTTGCCCCAAAGTTTTCGCAGGCTTCTTTAATTTTTTTATTATTGGTAGCGATGATAATTTCTTCGACGTGTGGAATCTTTTTGCAATTTTCCCACGTGTGTTGAATCAATGGTTTCCCGGTTTCATCCAAAAGCAGTTTACCCGGAAGTCGAGTGCTTTCCATAATAGCTGGAATCACAACGTAATTAGCCATTTCAATCTCTTTCAGCTAAGCGATTTATTTTGAGGTCATGATATAAATCAGTTCCTCCAGACACAACACTTTTTACTTGAAGAGCTTCTTTTTGTCCACCCAAACCTAATTCTTCTAAGATAGCTGCAATGTCTCTGGCTTTCATTTGAGCAAGAGTTTCATTATCCAGACCTTTCCCATAATTCAAATGGTTAAGGATTCTTCTTAGTTCATCAAATTCACGCTGTCTATTTTCGCAGTATTCCTGAAAAGATTGCATCATATCTCCGTCTTTGAGAAAATCTCGTCAAGCTTATTTAGAAGTGCTTTGTAATCTTCACAATCAAAAACTTCAGTCGCACAATTTCCTATACCATCTTCCGTGTAAAGTTGAGTGCATCCAACCTTAGTTGCTTTGGAGATTACCTTTTGTTCGTCTTCCTTTTTGCACTTCCATTTTTTGACAACAGATGCATTCGGGCAAATACATCTATGTTGCTTCATTCTGTTTTCTACATTTCTTGCGAACCCTAACTTAACACGATTTTTATTGAATTCAGGAATTGGATGTACCATGTAGAAAAATCCATCAGACTGTTCACACATAAGATATTTCTTTAATTTCTTGGCATCTTTTATAACCAACGCCTTTTTGTTTCGTCCACCAACCTCTGATCTTGTTTCTACAAATTCACATTTGTTTCTTTTGGCCCATCGTTTAACCAAATTCCAGTTGGTATTGTATTGATCGATTATCTCGGTTACAGGGACGCAATTCTTTTGCAACAAACTATCGCTGAATTTTTTAGCATCTTTGATAGACATTGCTTGGGTAGGTGGGTGTTTAGAGTTACGAATTGTTTTTGTTTTTATGTCGTTTTTATCAATCCATAATCTAACAGTTTTTCTGTCTACATTATTTGTTTTAGCTATGTCTGGAACAGTTACCATATTTTTTGGTAAAGATGTCACATCTTTCCAATGATACTCAAATTTGCAGGATTCATCAATAGACATAGCTTGCACTAATTTTCCATTGCCTGCTTTAACTTTTTGAGTTTGGATTTTGTGTTTTTTAACCCATCTTCTTACAGTTAATGGATCGCAGTTGCATTTTCTTGCTAAGTCGAGTATTGTTATCATAGGTTCTCCTTAACTTATGATAGCGTGCTGTGTATATTTTTTCCTACTCGTCTTTACATTTCTGAAAAATCTATCTCTTCTTCATCCTGCTCTTTAGCGTAATCCTTGATATCCAGATTGTATTTCTGAATATCTTCTTCTGTTGGATCAGGTAAAGGCGTGGCTCCTGTTGGTCCTTCCATTCCGCCTGATGGGCCTTGATCATCTCCTGTTGGAGCAGGTGCTCCACCCATTCCCATATCATCTTCACCGCCTTCTTCACCTTCTGGCGGTTGATCTCCCAACATAGGACTTGGTCCACCAGCTTCTCCACCAATTTCGGTTTCGTCTGGTCCGGGAAGTCCAACGCCCAAAAGCATTGGGTTTTGAGCAATGATTTGGAGTTTGAGTTCTTCCATCTTTTGGATTTTAAGACGAGCAAGCATCTTCAGAGCTTCTTCTTCATCGTATTTCATCCACTTGGTAAGAATATCAAAGTCCGACATGAGTTGTGCTCCTTTCAAAGCACCGGCGTTTTGAATTCTACCAGCTACAACTTCTGATCTTGTTAGCTCACGCCAATCAGAAGGTGGAGTTAACTTAATTTCCAAATCCTCATAGGCTTCTTTTGGGAAACCAAGCAGCGTTAAGTGACGGTTGCAAATTTCCCAAAAAGCGTTCTGAATGTGAGATTGAAGTCGTTCGATCATGCGAGCGAACTTCACATCCTGTGCAGACAGGGTGATTCTTGTACTTTGAACATCTTCGTTATTGAAATAGTTCTTAGGGAAATTCAGAGCTGTAAACAGTTTATTTCTGAAGTAGACTGTATCATCGATTTCACCAAGATTCTGAGCACCCGGTAAAGTTTCAACTCTTGTGTTGGAGTTGGGCCTAACAGGAATCCAGTAATCTTCATCGGCTGCTGGTGCGTGCCAACGTTCTTCAACACTGGAGGCACCCGGCAATCCAGATTTTCCGGTAGCAACCTTTTTCTTTTTGAACTGATCTTTCATTCGTTCAACAAAGGCTTCCGCCCTGTAAGGCGGAAGCTGGAACGTGTCAATATAGAACACTCTACGTTCTGGTGCTCTTGTCAATCGATAAACCACCATGGCATCTTCCATCAATCTCAATTGATGAGCAGGTCCACGTGCTGCTTCAATAAGACTTACACCATATGGATAGAATGTTTGTCTATCATCCCCGACACGAATATGCACAACCTGATCTGCTGCGAATCTAATAGCTGTAGCTTGTTGTAAATCTGCTTCTGTTGCCTGTGTGACTTCCACACGGGAAAGGCTTTGGTAGTCAGGCCCTTCTTTAGACTGTTGGAATTCAACCAATTTTCCTTTGGTTGTTTCAATTCGATACATGCTGTCAGGAGGCAATGGAACAAGACCTACGATACCATGTTTAGGGTTTTCCAAATCAATAATGACTTCATAAAAGAAGTCGCCCATGATGAATAATCTTTTGGCCATGTCCCAACATGTATTTTGGTCCATATTAAGCATGTCACGATGAAACAATAGATATTCACATTCTTCTTTGACTGATTCATTGCCGCAAACAACCTGCATTACTCTGCCATCTTCATTTTTCTGGCAATTGTGAACAACTCCCCAGTTTGTACAGAAGTTATGATGTTTCTCAACAGTTAGGTCATAGACATCAATCTCTTCCCAAGGTTGTATTCCGACAACTCTTCTTCGATCTTCTTTGCGACCGAGCCATTTCATCTCTTTGTTTGAGAATCCAGCTTTTTCGATTCGGCTTTTAATTGTCTTGAAGTCATGACCTGTCATGTCAACAATCTGCTGAGTCGTCAATCCTTCAGAGATGTATCGACAAAGTTTGTTAACGCTTTCAAGTTCAGGATTGTCTTTGCCCGTAGCCCATTCGTCGGCAAACTGTCGTTCGTGAATCCAGCCTTTGCGATGAGTATAAATTCTAGGGAACTGATTGACTTTGATTTCGGTAATATCCGGGTTTGGCGAAATGCGATAGAAAGGCATGAGTTCATCACCGGAATTTAGTTCACCTGCTTCTCTCCATGTACCTTTTCTGGTCATAATTCGGTGATCAGGTGTGCAGATCACATAATTGCCATCATCAAAAATGATTTTGATTGTTTTGGCTTTTTTGGTTTTACGTGCATCAAATGCCCAGCCAAGCGTATAATCGCCTTTATCCTGATCATAGCAATAGACTAAGAATCGCTCGTTTTCATTGACGAGATCTTCGATCTTTTTATATCCATGTGGTGTGGCGATAAGAGTATCGCCAGCCAAACAGGTCTCATCTGCGAAAACGGTCATTGCCATTTCGATTTCCGGCATATTTCGCAGTCGTTCGTATTCTTTGTAGCGATGAACTCTATTAGTGACGGTACTTAAATCTACGAAATCATTAGTGTCTCGAAGGCGAATGGCCCCTCGTCCACCACCTGTAGTTCCGTCATTGCCACCCCTGATGTCAGGAATAGCTCCATCAACTGGATATCCCGCTCCACTGGCATCTCGGTCTCTGCGTCTTGCGAGTGGATCATCAGTGAAAGCGTAAGTGAAAGTTTTGAAATAATCCCACCAAGCCATAAATTGTACCTCGTTTTCCTGTTACCTATTCATTAGTTAGTAGAGGATTTAGTAATTTTGAAAGTTTTGACGTGTTCAGATAACGCTCTTGGAAATGCAATTTCTGATTTGTTGCCTTTGCTTTCGATCTGGAAAAGGCGTAATGCGACAATTCATGGCATTTTGAGAAACAAACATGCTTATCGTCTATTCAGAGAAACTCCTTATTTTGATAGAATTTTACCACTCTATGACAAAGATGATTTGTGGCATGATTTAATCAAAGATGTACCTCAATGGTTTGAAGATTACGATAAGGTCTATGTTGTCAATAACAGGCAAATGCCGGGGGTGGAAAAAAGCGAAAAGGTACCTGTTGATTACCGTCCAGCAATGAGGGTGGCAGAATATGGAGAGCTTTTTTCGCCAGAAGATATATTGCTGGATATCAATTGGTATCAAAAGTACTACAAAGACTTCAAATGTCACAGCAAAACAGTGTTATTGAACACCCAATCAACCAGTTTTCATCGATGTTATACGAGGCCATTAAAGGAAGAATTGGCTAAATTAGGATTTGATGTTCGTGAATTTAATTACAGAAGAGATATTCGAGAGAATTTACATTTAGTTCATCAGGCAGCTCATATTTTAACTGTTGACACATCAACCATGTGGTTGGCTAGAACATTAGGGAAGGTTCCTTATGTTTTTATGGCACGTGAATCAGGGACTCTTCCTGCTTTTGGCCCAAACACAGAAAAGAGGCATGGGCTTAAAAACTTGATACCATGGAAGGAAAATCTAAACGATACAGCTCCTGACTTTATTGCCAGTCAATTTTCAGGAGCTATTCAAACCATTCCGGTTATTTGATGGAAGTCTTTGCTGTGTCTTTTTCCATTTCTGGAAGAGAACACGTAGCTATTAGCCGTAAAACTTCTTCCAACAAACTCTTTATCGCCTTTGAGCCCCCATGCTTTATCTTTTTTGACATAAGCGATGGTTACATGTGGGACATAGCTTTCGTAGCGATTGGAATAGACAACATTTGATTTCAACTTTTCATTAAGTGCACAAATTTGTTGACTGTGCACTTTAACGAATACGACATCGAACAGATTTGATCTTGTAAAAAGGTCAATTTCACCAAGTTGTATATCAACACTGGATTCGTTTCTGAATGTCTCGAATGTCCTACGAGGTTTATCTGAATGGATTCCATAGAGAATCGTGACATGCATTTCATTTTCACGTCCGAAAAAGGGGTCTTTCGGGTCTCGAAAAAGAATATGATCAGGGATACTCTCATTACCCCATTGCATAATCTCTTCTGCTAAATAATGGGGCACATCGACGTGGACAGACGAGAAATCATAACGAATATTCTGCATGTCGCTATTTATTGCTAAGCTTTAATATTCTGAGATTATTGTGGCGACATTGCAGCTTGTTGCACCGGTGCATTACCTTGGTTAATCTCCGGGTGTCTTCTACGAATAGCTTGCTGACGCTGTCTTTGCAGCCCTTCACGACCTTTTTGGAATTGAGCGTCATCTCGTTTGCCGAATTTAGCCTTCATGGCAAAATTATCAATCATAGGCTGAGACGCTTTCATAAGACGATCATAGAATGCTTTAGCAATTTTCCATCCAATGTAATCGTTTTCCTGTGTAGCGTTACTTTGCATCGCACTCAGGAAATCACGCATTTGTTTAATGAATTCGTTTTTGACATTCTGCACACTTTGATCAATTGTCTGTTGATATTGCTTGAGTTTGGCCTGACGACGCATTTCTCTTTCTTCGTCGCTATTTTGCATGCTTTGCGTATTTTGCATGTTTTGATTTACACGAACTCTTTGATTGTATTTATCTGTTTGAGGATCTCCACCACCAAGATTTCTGATAGCTGATCCCCAGTTAGATGGATTCATCATTGATCCACCCAAATTGAATTCACTCAGGAGGTCTTTTTCATTTTCAAATCCGCAATTAAGAAGAACGGGAAGTGCATGATTTTCCCAATATTTTTCAAAAGAGATATCTGACAGAACAATATTTGCACACAGTTCATCGAACTGTTCCTGAAATTCACGATCTTGACGCTCTTCAGAATACAGATTGAAAGTCTTATACATTGGTGGTCTCCATAAGCTGTTTGAGTTATTTAGAGACCTAGATTAGATTTTTAATCCATAAACAATTTGCTATCATCTTCATCGTCTTTAGTGGTTCCGCTGGCTTTCTCCAGATCATCCAATTTTTGTTTCTCTTCATCGATCATAGAATTAAGTTGATCTAAAGACACGTTATTACTGACAGCAGAAGCGGTTGTGGGGCTTGAAGAAACTCCTGCCAGAACATTTTGCCATTGTTCAAACGCTGTTTGGTTGTTCTTTTTGCGTTTTATTTGTGTTTTTTGAACCGATTCCAGTTTATTGATGGCTTGTTTAATGTGGCCTCTGGCTTCTGAAACATTTCGATTATCGCTCATGGAATTGAGAGCAGTTCCAAGAACTGAGGAAAGTATACTTTTAGCTCTGGCAAGTTCGTTGATTTGTTCTTTCAAGGTTTTTCTCCCATTTTTCAAATTCAGTGTGTGCATCTAATATTTCCCCTACATCATCATTTGTTGGAAAAGGGTATAGTTTTTTAAGATGCAGCATTTGACAGAATAATAGAGTGCCTTTTTTCCACTCTGCGATATTGAATTTATCACAACTGTCTTTGACTCTCTTACGAATGTAAGAAGCAGCAAATTCAATTTGTTCATTATCCAGTGGTGTTTCACCAACTGGTGTTTTCAGCATGAGCTTGACATAATCACAAATGCCGCTTTGGCATCGATCTAACCAAAAGTTTCTCATATCGCTTTTATATAGTGACGTAAATGAGGACTCTGATTTTTTACCAGCCGAATTCTTTTAACAATTTGTTGTGTTTTCTTTTGAAATGACTAGGCACAGCAAACTCATCTTTATCAATCGCATTCATATTTAAATCTTCTTCTTCAAACCAATTGTCTGGAGCATCTTTAGTCAATTCAGCTTTGATATCTTCATAGATTTTGATTTTGAATGCTTCTTTTTCTTCTTCAGGAACATCATAACCAACAGGTACAAATCGGGCACGAGCATCACGTGCGTGCAAAGCCAGACACATTGCCATAATAGCATCATCATGGTGACCTTTTTCAGCTTCAGCTCGTTTGGTTTGTTTGTTGTAAACGAATGTTCCCAGTTCTTTAACGAATCTTCGACTACGAATTGCCATGCTTTTGTTGATCAAACGTGTGTGTAGTGTTTCAAGATACAATGGTCTGTTGCTTCTTGTTGTTTTAACGCCTGCTTGTTCTTTTTTACCCTGCACAGTGTGAAAAATGTTTCCGTAATGAAAATCGTGCTGTAGTTTATTGAGAACCGTTAATCCGCAACTTTGACTTTCAACAACAATGCATGCATCATTGTAGGTATGTCCAACCATGGCGAGGATTTGAGCAAATGAATGCGGAGGGCAAGTATTACTGTAAAACTCTGCAACTTGTTCACATGTGCTTTGGTCTATGACTTGAAAACAAGTATTGTCTGCCTCTTCGCCTTGTCCTTCGGCAGGGTCTACACCGATGATATACTCTCTGCCATCAACAGGTTCTTTCCACACATGAAGAGCACCACGTTCCCACAAATCTTCGTCTTCAACTTTAAGTTCACGAGCTTCTGCACTATTGTTCCATTCCGGGAATAACATTCTCAAAGGTTCGATGTCTTTAATTTTTGCACGAAGTTCTTCAATGATGTGTGGCGGAATGTAAGAATCACCAGCACCAAGAAAGTCACGAAGCACTTCCTGTTTCCAGCCTTTTTCACCAAGCTGAGCTTTTGTTTGTTTAACCCATTTTTCATCGTGGTAATCGGGGTGTTCCCAATAGTCCAAGTCGATGATGTGAAAAAAGTTATCACCTTTTTCTGCATTGTGATATGTTTCTTCATACCAGTTGCCTACACCGTTAACCGTAGAAATTGCGATACATCGACCACCAGTTGAAATAGTCGGATACATAGCTTTCCAAAACTTTTCCATGTTTGGAATAAACGCTGCTTCGTCAAGAATCAAATATGTAATAGCACGACCACGGGCAGCTTCTGGTGTATAGAAGAACAGTTTGCAGCCTGTATCGGAGAAAATCTTTTGGTGGTCGTTATTTTTGTCCATTTGAGGAGTCATCCAAGATGGAAGTTCCTCTAAGGCTCTTTTAGCGACTTCACCAGCAGCAATAGCTTCACGGTCAGATTTAGATAAGACCATCATAGTCTCATCGAGCTTGAATAAACTTCTCCATAAACACCAGTTTACGGTCACGGTTGTCAATCCACCTTGCCTAAACTTAGAAATTATGTTAAATCTGTAATCAGCGTATTCTTCAATTACCCTTCTTTGGTAATTGTACAGTACAAATGGAAGTAAACCGTGAATAGGATGAGTAATCTTAACGTACTTGTGAGAAAAGTATGGAAATGACAAAGCACATTTGTACATCTCCAATTCTTGCTTCTCTACGCTGTAATTCTCAATATCTTCGATGGTTTCCATTGGATCAATTTCCAATTCAAACTTATCGAATTTGTAATATTCACTGTCATATGTGGCATCATAGTACTCTTTCAATGAAGCGTATTTGCCACGCCAATTTGTATCAACAATGTAAGACATAAAATCCCCCAACTCTCTGTTACCTAGAAAGTAGTTATTAACTAAAAGGCGATTTTTGTTGCACATTCCAGAAAAAAATGAGGTAACAAATGAAAACTGAATGGAAGTGGATAGCGATACTAGCTTTGATGTTCACTCTAAGCATGAGTGTATTATTGTTGTTTTCCAAGCATAGAAGTGCTCCCAAGTTTACCCCACCCAGTTACATACAAAGACCACCACAATGGGTAGAGCCGGAGCCTGAACCTGAACCAGAACCTGATCCATATACATTTGAAGATGCTGTCACTTCAATTACCGAAGAGTCTCTTAAGAAAGATCTCTATTATCTTGCTTCAGATGAGCTTGAAGGAAGAATGTCAGGGAAAAGAGGAAATGTAATTGCTGCAAAATTCATCAAAGACAAATTTGAAAGTTTTGGTCTTAAAACGATGTATCATAGATTCAGAATTCGAAGAATGAATTCAGGGCCTAAGAATGAACGAGGTGATGATTTTACTCAAAACATTTATGGTTGGATCGAAGGTAATGATCCAGAATTGAAAGATGAAATTGTTGTAATTGGTGCTCATATGGACCACATTGGTTACGGTCCTTCAATGTCTCGTTGGGGAGGTGGAAGGATTCATCCGGGTGCGGATGACAATGCTTCAGGGACTGTTGCTCTCTTAGAAATTGCTGAAGCTTTTTCAATGATGAAAGACCGGATAAAGAGAACAATTGTTTTTCAGGCTTACTCTGCTGAGGAAATGGGGTTGATTGGAAGTCGATATTATTGCAATAATCCTGAATTCCCAATTCACAACCCTTCTATGAAAAAGCACGTTTTCATGCTCAACATGGATATGATTGGGCATTTGGGACAAGGCAGGTTTGCTACGTCGTTTTTTGATGGAAACAGTTCCATTGACATTGATCGATACATTAGAGAATTGAATGAAAAGTACTCTTTTGCCAGATCAATTACTGGTCGGCGAGGTGGAGGAAGTGACCATGCCTGTTTTTACAACAAGCGTGTTCCTGTTGCTTTCTTGCACACGGGAGGCCATTCACATTATCACAAGCCAAGTGACACACCGGATAGAATCAACTATTCGGGGATGGAGAAAGTTGCACGTTATGGATTTGAGCTGGCTTGGAAGGTTGTTCAATCAGAAGCGAGTCCAACATTTAATCATGGCGGCTTTAAAGAATTGCCATACATTCATGATCACGGACACGGTGTTCCGTTCATACACAATCACACACACGGAGAGAATTAAATATGACAGATGAAGAATTAATTAACATGCTTCAAAATGATTTGAAGAACGAACGGAAGCATCTTGCTTTCTACACACAAGCTGCTGTTAGAATCAGAGGGCCTCATCGTGAAGAGCTTCGGGAGTTTTGCGAAACAGAGGCTAAAGGTGAACTACAGCATGTGACGGAGTTTTCAGAGCTTATTGTTCATTTGGGCGGCGATCCGGGAACTGATGTGAATCATTTTCCTAGTTTGAAAACTCCACGTGATATTCTGAATTACATTGTCAAGATGGAAGAAGAGGTTGCTGAAAATTACGCTCAGCGACTTAAACAAACAGAAGATATGGAGAATGCCAACACGGCGTATGTTCATCTCTTCTATGAAGATCAACTTCAGGATTCTTGGAAGACTGCAAAAGAAGTCAAAGAAATGACTTGGATTGTTTAATCAAAGAGAGTGAAAGATGGCTTTTGTTGTTACTGAACCTTGCTTCAACTGCAAGTACACGGATTGCGTTACGGTTTGCCCTGTAGATTGTTTCTATGAGGGAGAAAGTATTCTGTTCATCAACCCGAATGAATGCATTGATTGTCACAATTGCGTTCCCGAATGTCCGGTCGAGGCGATCTTCCCAGAAGATGAAGTGCCTGATGAATGGAAAGATTACATTCAGTTAAATGCTGAGATGGCACCTAAGTGCCCAAACATCACTGAGAAAAAAGACCCACTTTGTTGAAGGGAGCAAAGTCATTCCTACCGAGCACGAATACAAATATGTGGTCTCACTGGACATTGCTGAAAAGTATGACCACAAATCGCTAAAGTCTATGAGCGATGCTGTTCAAAATATCAAACAGGGTTATCTTGCTTTCTCAAAGGGCATGACACTTCGTGTTCGTTCTATCTCAGATGTCAAACGACAGAAGTGGTATATGACTTTCAAGCAAAAAGTCAACAATCGGGTCATAGAGATTGAGAAGAAACTTGATGCCCGTGATGGCGTTGATCTTTGGGAGGTTTGTGTAGGTCGTTTGACTAAGAATCGTTACATCATAGATGTGGATGGTTTGACATGGGAACTGGATTACTTCTGGAAAGGCCATCATTTGTATTTCATACAAGCTGAGGTCGAACTGGATGAGGGTGCTCCTCGTCCTAAGAAGTTGCCAGATTTTCTTAATGACTACATTCTTTATGAAGTGCCCTTGACAGATGATAGGTTTTCTAATAAAAGATTAGGAGACGCTGAATACGCCAATCGGCTTTACAAAAAACTTGAGGAGAAAAAGAAAAATGGCAAAGCGTAAAAGGAATTACGATATTATTTACAGAAAACCGGCTGCTAAGTTTTTCTACAAAGGAACACACAGTCATCCCGTTCGACGAACCGTATTGATTGTTGAAGACAATCCAGAATTTATTGTTGGCTATGAACTGCGTGCTGGGAACACAGTGCGTTCAATGAAGGATGCTCCTGTTCACACTTATCGCAAGGACAGAATTGCACGTTATGGTGATTACTCAAGGCTGGAGCAACATATGCCAGCCGGGAAAACAGAACGAAGCACGACGCTCCGTCGAATGGATTTGCTGGAGTACGTCAAAGAAGGAACATAATTGTTCTTTTGAGCTTTGCTAAAAGAAAAAAAAACCGTAAGATTTCTTACGGTTCTTTTTTTGTACTCATTTGATCAAATAGAGTTTCCAGATCGTTTCTTTCTCGTGCTGACAATTTGCTGTATGTTATTTTAACAACAGGCTTAGGTTTATCGCATTGGTCACTGTGATGTTTTATCACAGTGACCGTGTACGAAGGGATATTGTGAAAAACGCATTTTTCCCAATTCCAAATATCCATCTTACATAAAGAATACCCAGAAACCAAATGCCAACTGAAGCATAATCAGAACAGCCAATACCATGTTGACAACTGAGTCCGTGCCTCCAGATTTAGTTTCGCCTTCTTTAACTCTTTGTTGAACCTGAGCAGCCGCAGACATGATTGGCTGATGCATGTGCATGGCGTGATCATCTTCTTCGCTGAAATCGATATTTTCCATCATGGTTTGAATACCGGTAACAACAGCTTCAGAGATAGCTGGGCCAAGTTCAGGGCAGAGTTCTTGTTTTGTAACATACTGCTTGTTGTCAGTAGCATAGTGTTCTGCAATGCCAAGGTGCTCTCGCATCTGGAGACGTGTTTCTGGCTCAAGTGATCTCACTTCAACTTCAACGATCTCCCCATCCCTGACATGTTCCACTCGCTCTTCAGCAAGCACATTCTTGTGTTTTTGAACGATTCTTTTTTCAAGATGGAGTGGTCTTTTTTCTTCAGCAAAAATCTCAACAACTTTATCACCATCATCGTTAAATGACGTGTGACGTTCAGCCATACGACCATCAAATGTAGTTTGTTCGATATCTACAGAATTTGAGTAATCTTCGCAGCAGCAACAGTGCCTGTTGCCATGACCATCCGACATCGTTCTTTTATCAACGTTAGCCAAAATGACCTCCTTAACTTAAGCGTCCTTGAATAGACAAGCAATCGTAAAAATATGTAGTCATCATAATAAAGATTTTTGGAACTTCAGATGCCCCACTTATCTCTAAGACGCTCTAAATATTCTCCTACTTTTTTCATCTTTTGCTCTTTGCGAGCTTCTTTTTCAGCTTTCTTGTGAGCTTTTCTTATTTGAACAGCCTCTTCGTGAAGTTTTTCAATTCTGTCTTCCCATTCCGGGAATGGATTATATCTTTCTAAATCCCCAGCAATTTCCACAAAAACTTCATATCCTTTGAAAGTAACTGTCAGACGTTTTTCGTGATCAATGTACTTAATTTCCAAATGAATGCCTCTATTTAAGCCATCGAACATCCAGCCAACTTCATAAAGCCCACCACTTTCTGCATCAAATACAGGAATTTCATTCATGATTTGTTCATTGCCGAAAGAGTCCATTGGCACTTCATAGGGATCTTCCCACAGAGGTTCTGATTCAGAACTGTGAAAAGTTATTGGGCTTCCTAAAAATTTACAGATAACTCCGAGTTTCCCACCCGGACCCATTAAATTTTTTCTTGTTGCTTCTATGGTCCTTCTTTCTTTGACCATAGATTCCTTGGAATCCATTTTCCCTCCTGAATTGTTACTCCTATATATTAGTGAAGGAGGGGCTATGTTCAAAAAACTCAAATCAATGTTTTCAAGTTGTTTTAACTTCTACGAAACAGGCACAGAAATGGAAACCAGTGCCAGACGACGTTGGAGAATTAAAAAGAAACAAGTTAAATCTGGACCTGTTACAAAAGATAAAGAAATAGAATATCTGATCAATGATCGTTCAACGCCTGATTTGGTTAAGATGGTTATGCCACCTGAGCCTTACAATCTTTTGAATTATTCAGTTCATCAATACAAAGGTGGTGGTTTCCCATCTGATTCAGATGAAGGGCGTGCTGCAAATGTGTATGTGACGGTTACAAACTGTTTGAACATGATGCGTAAGTATTCTAACAAACCTTTAGTGCGATGGGCTGGCACAAAAGACCTTGCTGTTCTTCCTATGGCGGGAACTGATTTCAATGCATTTTACAATCGTAAATCAATGCAGTTTTTCTTTTCTTATGACCCTGTTGCAAAGGTGCCAATTTTCACATCAGAATCTGCTGACATTGTTGCTCACGAATTGGGCCATGCTATTCTTGATTCATTCCGACCTGACACATGGGGAGTTGCATCTCTTGAAGTTTGGTCTTTCCACGAAGCTTTTGCAGATCTAACAGCATTACTGTCAATCATGCAACACGATGAAATTCTCAAATATGTTCTTGCTGAAACCAAAGGCAACATAAGAATGGAAAGTGTTATGACTCGTTTAGCGGAAAGTATGGGACGAGCAATTTACAACATTACAGGTGGTCAGGGCGGTCGTCCAAAGAATCATCTTCGATCAACAATCAACAACTTTAAATACGTCAATCCGGGAACGCTCCCAAAACAAGCTCCTCACAACAAACTTGCCGCAGAATGTCACAGCTTTGGTCGTGTTTTTCTAGGTGCTTTTTATGATATTATGGAAATGATGTATCATGAAAATGTCGCACAGGGCAAAAGTCAGTTGAAGGCTCTTAAAGAAGCAAGAGATACTTTGGGCAAATATGTCTTCAAGGCAATTATGCATGTTCCAGTGAATGTCAAATTCTATGAATCATTTGCTAAAACAATGTTGTGGGTTGATCACAATCAACCAAACCGACCTTATTTTGAAAAGATGCGAGAAATTTTCCTTGATCGAAATTTGATGAAGCCTCAAATTCGCATGTTGAGTGCTCCTCCTGTTGATGAAGATGGAGACGGCATTGTGGCTTTGGGAAGTCAAGTTCCAATGACTTTGTCTCATCACATCATTCGAGCACAGGGACAAGATGAAAACCCACTTTATGACGTAGAACTCGTTGCTGCCAAAGAAGGTGCATTTTTCTATGATCAAAATACTGGAAGTGCAATTGATCACGTCAGTGTTTCTGACGAAGATGTTCTTAGTGCTCTTCAGGATATGATTGTTTTTCTGCACGAAACTGGTGCAGTAAGTGATGATGAGTCTACGCCTTTTGAGATTAAAGATGGAAAATTAGAGAGGACTCATTTTTCATGGTAGATTTGTCTAAGATATCCAATGTCATGGCTTACAGCCTGCCTTTGAAACCCAAAGGCTCGCCTGAGTATCAAAAAGACTACAAACCGGAGAATCATGCGGGTTGTGGCTGTAAGCCCAAAACTGTGACTACTCCTAAGAACGTTTGTCGATGTGCAGCAATTCGGTACAAAATTATCTAATTTGCTCTGGACATTAAAAATTGTTTTTTGTAAGAAACTCTCAATGGATTATTCAGGGCAAGAGCTAATATACTCTTGCCTCTTTTTTCAAGGAGAGAATCATGGTTGAGCGTTATGGGGAAGATTTTTTCCCGGAAGATATTCTTAGTGTTTATGACTCGGTTGACGAGGAAAATCCATATTACGACGACGACGACGATGACGATGATTACCAATCAAATAATGATTGGTATGATGACGATGATGAAATTTACGATGACATCGATGAAGAAGACGAATGGTACAATGAAGACGATGATGAATGGGATGACGATGATGACGACGAATGGTACGATGACGATGATGATTTAGACGATGACTTGTATGATGAGGACTATGAATGACAGCAATATTTTTGTTTCGATTCGTGGTGGTAATCCACATGTTAGTTTGCATAGGAAACGTAACTTGTTTCTTTTTGCTTCCTTTTGTTGAGCCCCCATGGATAGCATTGCCTTGTTGCACGTTGATATTCTTTCTTACTTTTCAAAAAGAGGTGACATGTCCTATGACTCGTTTTGAAAATAAGTTGAGACGCCAACTGGGAATGCGGGAAATTCGTGGCTTTATAGGCCACTACATGATTTGGCCGATTAAAAGAAGAATTCGGGATCGAAAAAGAGCGAAACTATATCCGCCAATTAAGGCAACAATGTTTCAGGGTTTGCAACTCAACTCTTCTTCATCTTCTTCTTCATCCCTTTAGACATGTGCCTTCGCTGGTAATATTTGGCATCAGGGCTTTTTCGACCATAGACAGGTGGATTCTCATTATTATTGTGATGAGGAAACGCTCCAGCTCCTTTTTTAGCTATTTCTTTACTGTCACGTTCGACACTTCCCACGGATGAATCCATGGTGCCACCACCACCCGGACCAGCAAGACTCTCTATCATCTGAAACCACTTTTTGAATGTCATAACACTAATATATACCAAACCAGCTTTGGAAAAGGTAAACATGAGCGATAATAATTGGAATGGCATCATGAAGGTGCTCTGGATCAAGCAGGAAAGAGATGGCGAAGTCATCTATGAACAAAATAACATTCGCAATCTTTTACACACAGATGGTGAATCTTTCATTTTGAGAGCAGTTTTTACTGGTGGTCAGGTCAGTTCTGTGATTCCCACGAACTATTATCTGGGATTAGATAACAGATCAGAAATTGTAGCAGCAAACACTTTAAGTAGTCTTGTTGCTGAACCAACTGGTGATGGCTATGTTCGACAAGCTGTAGCTTCTGCTGGGGATTTTGTGGTGACTCTTGAAGGTGTAAATTACCGAGCAACAAGTCCAATTGTTGCATTTCGTGCAGAAGGTGGTAGCTGGGGACCAGTCCAGAATATTTTTCTAACAGATAGTGCCACCACATCAGGCACATTAATATCTTCTGCTCAATTAGATACAGCAGTGACTGTTGCCGATGGGGATCAAGTTACCATGAGAATTGGCTTGGTGTTGAAAGATTGTCCATAAATCATCTTTCAGATTCAGATATTTCACCAATGTCAATATAATGCATGATTCTTAAGAAATCATCATTTTGTTTAACTTTATTTTGCTCTCTATAATTCAAACGCTTAGAGCCTCCGTCCTCAATGTCCAAAAGAGATTTTGAGGAAATTTCAGATACAAATAAAGAATAATAATCATCTCTTTGAGATTGATCCATATCTCTCCATTCTTTGTCGCTGATTCTTTTTGGCTCACTGCCTGCCCTGTTTGGCAGCGTAATTTCATATCCGTCTGCTAATATCTTGACGGGATGCATTTTTTGATTGTTTTTGAGGTGATATTTGCAAAATATTTCCTTTGCTGGTTCGGATGTTGCTTTTCCCATGAACCATACTGGCACAGACACTCCTACAACTTCTACGGACTTTCCGTTGTGAAGATCATATCTTTGATCACGTGTCAGACGAATGTTGTGATGAATTGTTAGTGAAAGCATTTGTTTTGTGTTCATACATACCTTTAGGTCTTAACTGGAGTGTAACCATGCAAGGAATTCGTGTAAAGTACATTTTGTATCCGATGTCAATCATAATGAGCATAGTCATGTTAATTGGCATCAGTATAAGAGTGCAAAGAGCAAACGTTCTGGAAATATCTGTTGATAACTCTAATCCAGAATTGACGATGCCTATCGTTGAAAATGACCCTTATGCACACTTGGCTGCAAATGTAGCTCCTGTTCCCAAAAGAGGAATTGAGTATCGAAAATGGTTGCAGGCTTCTGTTAGAATTCGAGTATCTTATGCATCAGGTTCAGGCACTATTGTCTATTACGATGATAAAACAGGTTGGGCATACATTCAGACATGTGGCCATCTTTGGGGTGGCATGAAAAGCAACATGTCAGCCGAAGAAGGTAAACGAAGAAAAGAAAAATGTCGTATCAATGTTTTTTATCACAACGAAAAGAAACTTGATCAACCAAAAACATACAGTGCAGATGTGTTGTATTACAATAACAGAGGTGGTCCCGGTGGTGGACACGATTGTGCGTTAATTCGATTTAAGCCCGATTGGAAACCAAATTATTTTCCTATTGCACCTTCAGATTATCGATATAAACCGGGCTCAATGTTACATTCAACTGGATGCGATGGCGCAACAGAAGCTGCACATTATGATGTGCGTGTCATTGGGTTTTCTAATTCTTCTCAGTTTCCAAGTTTGGTCACTACAGAAAACAGTCCAAGACCCGGACGTTCGGGTGGAGGATTGATGAATGACAGTTATTTTGTGGCTATTTGCTGGGGCACTTCAGATCGTTCTGGTAATGGTAACGGGTTCTTTACACCATTGAGTACAGTACGATATTACAACGAAAAAAATGGATTTGGTTGGCTTAATGATGTTGGAAGTAGTTTGGCAAGACAAATCCCAATTAAAGACAGAAACAACCCTCAAAGAAGGTATGAACCAGATTACATTCCATTGCCGGGACGTTAAACGTTGTCTCTCCAAGCTTTACCGAGTTCGCCGATGTGATCAGAATGTACAACAGTATCAAAATCCTGTTGTGCTAGTTGGAGCAATTGTCTCGCATATCCTTGTCGCCTAACATCTGGCATTGTGTAAACATTGGCAATTTGGGCATTAGTTCCATCTCTTGATACAACCTGAAGGGCACTAACAGCCTGCCCATCAACCATGTAAATGTATCGATAAGAACCATGCGGTGAGACATACTTCACCGCACCATTCTTAGTGTCACCGCCCAAATTTTCTTCTGGGCCAATCTGACTGGTTTGACCTGCTGGACTCAGAAGGTATTGCAGCATTTCATTTTCTAACCAAAGTTTAAACTTCATGCCTTATGTATGTCACAAGTTACTCATATCTCCATCCCATCCAGATTGCTGCGTGGAAAGAGGTTTGTAAAAAGGGCATTTGACACGAAAATCACATCTTTTACAGTGATGACCAACATTTCCCCAAACTTTATCCGGGTCAGATTGTTCAATTCTTTTGAATGTCTTCAAAAGCTCTTGTTCAACTTTTATTAATGTTGATTCTGTGAAAGTCGCCGCTACTAAACTTCCACCATCCACGTAATACAAACCTGCTTTAATGTTTTCAGGTTCAATTTCAAACTCTCGTTGTACCGCTCTTGCATAAACACACAATTGAAGATCCTGTGTGATGGTTTTTCTTGTTTTTCTCCATCGACCTTTCTTGGTTGTTTTGTAATCTATGATCCAAGCTTTGTTGCCTTTAATGATCAAGCGGTCGATAAATCCTTTGACAAAACGTCCGTGAGGAGGATCAAGATCGTAGTAAATCTCATGTTCAACAATCCCATCTGTCCCCATGCTATCCATCAGTTTTTGAATGGATCTCAAATCTTTGTTGAGTCGTCTTTGATATTCTGCTGGAAGCTTTTCAGGGGCTGTAACGCCTTTTTCCAGTTCAATTTTTCCTTTCAAAACATCAGTGGTTACATCACCCAAAGGGATTTCTGCTTTGTGCTCAACAAAATGTTCAGCTATTTTGTGTATGATTTTTCCATACGTGAAGTAGAAAGGCTCTTCATCGTCTCTTTCTACTTTGAGATGATATTGATATTTGTACTTCTGTTGGCATTGATCGTAAGTATTTTTTCGGCTGACCGATATGTGATTGATATCCATAGAGTTTCCTAATCTTTTTACGAGATGCTATTGCAACATCTCTACGTCATCGATATTATCGTCAATCTTAGAAAAATACACAAGAGGAATTGTAATGGCGGTCGATTATGACTCGTTTTTAAATTGGGCGACTGATCGCTTTGGGGAATCAAACATCAAATTCCGCAAAGGGGGACGAGAAATTTGCACCCACAGTTTCTTTGTAGACGGTCATCCTGATTTTCCTGATGGTGATCACAAATTTAAACTCTGGATGAATCCAGACGGTGGGAAAAACGAGCTTGAAGGAGGAGCTTACCGTTGTTGGTATACAGATCATATGGGATCATTGATTTCCCTTGTCAGCATTGTTGATAAAGTTCCATATGATGTTGCGGCAGATATTATCTGTGACGAAATTCCCCTTCGAGCTTTGGAAAAAAAAGTTCATGATTTTTACAGCGTCAAACAAGATGATCCTCAAGAAACCATAGAAGAAATTAAACAAGAGCTGGAATTCCCACCAGACACATATAAAATCGAAGAAGTTCGAGGTCATTGGATGGGAGCACGTGCGTTAGAATATCTTGCCAGTCGAAAAATTCCATCTCAGGGATTTTATGTTTGTATTGACGGTGATTACAGAAATCGCCTTGTCATTCCATATTACAACAAAGCAGGTGAATTGTTTTATTACAATTGCCGAACATTAGATAAGAACCCAAAAACCTTGAGGTATATGAAGCCACCTCCTGAAGATGCAGATCAGGAAAATGTTCTTTATTTCCCTGAATGGCCTGCGGCAGGAAGCAAAATTTATATCACAGAAGGTGAATTTGATGCTTTCACTTTATGGTTGTCTGGCTTTTATGGCGTTGCCTGTGGCGGAAAATTTCTTTCATCATCACAAATTGAAATGATTCGTGATTACAAAGTAGTTTTAGCATTTGATAGCGATGATGCAGGTGAACAGGCTTTGTTGAATATTGGTGAAACTTTGTTGGCTGATGGCTTTCAGGACATGCAGTATGTTAGACCACCTAAAGTTTTCAAAGACTGGAATAAGCTTTTAGAGCAAAGAAATATCGATACCCTAAAAGCTTATATCCAGCGTTTTGAAAAACCGTACAATAGTTGGACGGTCAATTCGTTGACTGCCAAAAGGCTTTAGCAAGTGCAGTTGTCGCACGAGCATCCATCACAGTGACAATCGACACAGCTACAAACTGTACAGTCGCCCGAAGTACAGCCTTCGCATTTACAAGTACATTCGTTATTCATGGGAATCTCCTTTAATCATATTTAGTCTTTACTCTGGTATATTATGCATTCAAAAACAATAGAACAACTTCAATATTTTGTGGGAAAAGTTTGTACTGTTCTCACCTCACCTGTAAACCGTGAATTTGATGAGCTAAGAGCACGGGAGCATTTTGTGCTTCGTGTTGGGGCAATTAACCTTGATGGAATCTGGGGAACTCATCCCGGAAGTGGGATGACCAGCTTTTTTCAATGGTCGCCCAGTTTAATTGGGATATGTGAAGAAATTGAGCTTGATCCAAATAATCCAGAACATGCTCAAATGATTGAACAATATGAGAAACAAACTGGACAGAAGATCAAAAGCGACATTTCTTCCCCGGTACCAACTAAGAAAAAAGAAAAAGATTTGGTGCAGCTAAAAGAGCCACCAAAAAAACAAACGGCACCTGATGAACAAGTGCCGTTTGTTGACATTTCAAATTTAGAAAAGCTCGCTGCTCAAACTAAAATGCAATATGATCAATATGATTCAGTCAGAGATAAGCTTTCCCCTTAAATCTTTCACTCTTTCTCCTATTGATTGCGTCCTTCTTCTGACTCGGTCACCTAAAGGGCTACTTGAAGATTGGGGCATTTGAGGAATTGATGATTGCGTTCCACCAACTTCTGAAGAAGTTTCTGGATCAGTTTCTGATCCGGTTTTTAGTTCTTCAATTTTCTTATCCACTTTGTCATTGATGGCCATTCTTGCTTCGGCATTTTCAAATTCATCATATGATTCTTCTTCTAGGTCTTGTATTGCCATTAGAATTTCAAGTTCGAATTCAGGGTCCATTTCGACTCCAGCTTGTTCGAATTCTTCCATTGCACCTTTGAAGAGATCATGATTTTTGTATTTGCCCCATGGGGTATCATCTTCTTCAGGAGTTTCTTCAGGAACATCTTCTACAGGTTCATTTTCAGAACTTTCTGAATCTTGAGGCGTAGGCACGCTTTCAGTATCTCCTAAATCTTCAGAAGCTTTCTTTTGTTTTTGTGCTTCTTTTTCCTGATTCATCCTGTCAATTTGTTTTTCTAAATCGCTTTTTTCAGGCTCTTGTTCATTTGAATCTTCTGGAGCATTTACATTTGTAGTGTTTGCTACTTCTTCGCCTTTATCTTCACCTTTATCGATAGCTTGTTTTACTGCGACTTCTTCTGGCGTCTTTGCTTTTACATAAGGAATTTTAAACCCATACATTCCAGACACATGACCAAGTAAGCTTAATGCCCTTGCCTTGGCAGTTCCATTTGGCTCCCATCTCAGTTTATTTCTAGCCGCTTCATGATTTTCAAGTCCATAATGAGCAACTATTGCATCAAGAACAGCATTGGTTACTTTGACCCAAGAGGTATTTGTTCCTGCAATAAAACCAGCGGCCCCTTGTTGGAATCTAGGATCATTTGGTGCTATTTTAGCACCAAATTGTTGAAGTATTTTGTCTACTGCTTGTTTGCTGGTTTTGCCTACAACATGCGGAGACCAATCATCATCGATATCACTTCCAGCCAAAGGTTCTTGAGGCAAATCACCTTGTCCATCGCCTTCAATAGGTTCTTCCTCAGCAGCAACATTTATTTTGCTGGGCATAACAGTAGCTCCGGCACTGTCAATAGGTGGATCAACAGGTGAATCAGGGGAACCTTCAGGCGAAACAGGTGCTGGTGAATCAGGTGTTCCTTCTGGTGAAACAGGTGCTGGTGCATTTGGTGCAGAAGGTGTTGGTGTTGGTGAGCCAATACCGGCAACAAGCTTTGGCAGTTTTTTATTGACATAGGCAATGAGTGCTTTTTTGACCTTTTCAATTTCACCAACAATGCTGTTGTTTCTTTCTAACAGAACTTCATTGACGCTTTCCATTGTAGGATCGTCATGAATCAACCTTCTTGCACCACGAGCAATACCTTTGCCAATATTTTTAGCAGAAGCTATTGGGTGAGTGAAAAGTTGCTTCCAAAAACTCTTTGCTGGAGTTGACCCTTTGCCAGTAGGACCACCCATTGGTGCAGGGCCTGTAGGCGCAGGGCTACCAGAGGGAGCTGATCCTCCAGAGGAGGTTGGTCCACCGCCCGTTGGTGCAGGACCAGATGGAGCTGACCCGCCACCCATTGGACTACCTCCAGAAGGTGCTGGGCCACTGCCCATTGGTCCACCAGATGGTGGAGCACCATAATTTCCCATAGCACTGGAAACTTTTTTGGCAAGATCGTCCATGTATTTTGCAATACGTCTGTTAAGCTTTTCTCCCCATTTATCGACTTTTGGATTACCTGTTCCGGCAGGAGCAGCATCTTCAAGAAGTGCAATAATGCCTGATCTATGTTCGTCTATGATTGAGTAAACCAGATTCTTACATTCACTTTGCTCTTCTGCTAGAAACTTTTCCAAATAAAAATCAGGCAATTTATGTTCTGAAAGAATTGTATTTGGCAATCTTGTGTTTTCATAGATTTTCAACTTGAGCAAATCCAGATGCATATTAATAGCATCTTCTATACTTACGTTGTTTTGAACTATACTTTCAGAAAGTGTTTTTTGTCGATATTCAGATAAGCTTAACATGTGTTTCCATTCCCCTTTGGGTTTCTATTTATGTCTTTCATTAAGACTTGGGAGGCATATACTCTCCGATTTTCTTCAATGCCATTAAATTTGAATCATAAGATTGAAACTGACTAGGCAAGTATTGATATGAAAGCCTGTCAAAAACCTCAGATTTATCCTCTGGCACATCAAAATAAACATGCCTTCCTCTTTTGCCAATTACTTTCAACCCTATGGCGTTTGGTCGATATTCGTGCATGAGAAGATAAGCAGCCACACCAAGATCAGAAACAACTTTGTTGTTCTCATTTTCTGGTGGTTCACATTCATTGATTTTCTTCAAAAACATCAAGCAGGAATCAAAGGTATAGAATTCATTAGGTGGCTGGTACTCCAGCACCAAATTGTCAAATTCTACCATTTCTTCTTCACTTGAGCATTCAAAGTAAATCGATCTGCCTTTTTTCCCTATAACGACATATCCATGCATAAGGATGTACGCTGCCACCCCTAAATCATTCACGAATTTATGTCTTGCCATTCTTTCCCCTCTTTCTTCTATTCATTCTATTGGCTGACAGTTTTCAGCAGCAATCAAACAACCTTTTGCCACTGAATAAACTGGATCTTTAGGTCTGATGACACTGCCGATTTCAATTGGAAGATCAGCGTTTTTGAGAACATCTCTAAACATATCATCAAAACCCGGAGGACTTGATGTGCCACCAGCAACAACAATGTCAACTGGATGATCAAGTCTGGCTTTTTTCTCATGTTCAATTAAACCCTGTTTGATTCCAGCAACAGTCTTTTGAATCATGAGTTCGTATTGTGTTTTAATTGCTCTTTCGACAAGAGAAACAGGCTCTTTCGATAAATCAATTTTTGTTTTTTCTTTGTTAATGAAGGCAATTGTTTCACCAGTTGCCTTAGCAGATTGTTTATCAATCCAGTCGCCACTGTTGACAATGGCAAAGGTAAAGACTTCTGCACCATAAAGTCCGAACGCAACATTAACCATTCCTGCTCCGCAGTTGTGAATAGTCAGTTGTGGACCAGAGAAAGAATGATCTCCCGGAACTTGTAAATCGTAAACTTTACCCTCGTATTCTTCGTGTTCAATTGCTTGAACTCTACCGCAGCAAAATCCGTCTTCAAGGAAAATTGATTCTTTGAAACAACCGTTGTCGCAATTTGTTTCATTCATATTTTGGACAAGTGAAGAACAAATTTTCTTACCAGCAACACTGACCGTCCACTCCATCTTTTTTCCAAAAATGATCCTATTTTCTTGTTTAAGAATATGTTCTCTAGGTTCTCTCCAACCGACACTAGATGCAAAACCAATTCTGGAAAATAATTGTTTAGCCAGAAGTATGAGCTTTGTGTTTGTGTTTCCGAATACGATTTGATCTTCGGAGATCGTTCCATCCGCTCGAACCATTCCACACAGAAGGTTGAAGCATTCTGAGTTTGTCAATCTGTCGATTGTCCATGGGTAATGCTTTTCTCCGCTGTCATCGTAACAGTGGTTTTTCATCCAGTTAACCAAGCCTTGACTGTAACACTTCAATCTTGTGACAGACTCTCCCTTGCTTGTTTCTGTGGAGTTTTTACCAAATCGTTTCGATAAGATTTCTTTGGCATCCTGCACGTAATCTGTTTCGTGTGCTCCAAAGTCAATTTGAATACAACCTTCTTTTTCACTGATACTTCCATCTCCCATAAAGTATCCCATGAATCTTTGTAGATTTGGCGTAGATTCAATTCTTTTCTTGTTCCATTTCTTAGAACAAGTTGTTCTTTCGCAGAGATTGATTGAAGGTCTTGTGGCGTTTCTATTTTGCCCAATAATTGGTTCACCAACTATATCTCCAATTTCTATTTCTTCACAACCAACCCAATTCCATTTCCCGTTTCTTTTGACATACAATTCATGATTATCCACAAATTTGTACTCTTCTGTGTTGTTTGAATAACCTGCGATTTGAATTTTTGTCATAATTCCATCAAAAGGCTTGACTATGACTTTGTTAATTTCACTCCATCGACCTTTGTGTGTAATAACCTTATCGCCTTCCTTGACTTTTTCAATTTCAACAATGCCTTTATCAGTGTATATTTTAGTGCCCGGACATAAACATGAAATGCCGATGCCCGTAAACATCTTTTCTGATAATTCAGAATAAACCAGAGCCATTCCTTCATTCAAAGGACGTGCATCTAGTGTCAGCCCTTCTGGTGATTTGTAGGCTTTGAATACAGCTTCAAGAACCTTTGAGTGATAATCTGCATCTGTTTCAGCATTGATGGCATTTGCCGGAACGCTGTAGTAGACAAGTTCTTTATCGTTTGTGACATTATCTAACAAACTGTGCATCATGATGCTCATGATTTGAAAAGCATCGCTTTCGGCTGGGTTAACACAACCGTCTTTCATTGGGCGACTTAGTTCAAGCTGAGTCATTGTGTAAGCCATGTTTATGGCAGCTTCACCCAATGCATAAGCAGTATTTGCATCTTCTCGTTGAATCAGCGGCACGCCAGCCTTTTTCATCATATTAAAGACAAATGGATTGTCTAATGAAAACTTCAAAAAGGCATTGACTTCTTTTTTGAAGACAAGATCTTTTTCGTCATTCCTTTTGCAGCTAATCAAATTGTATGTTCCACAATCAAACCCTATCAATTTTCCTCCTTAACCTCTTTGCCAAAGTTCAAAGTTCCACCTGATATGAAATTAGGAATAATTGGTTTTACCTCTTCATCATCAAGAAATGAGGTCTTTTTCGTTTCTTTTTGAGTTGTTTCAGCAGAAGCGACAACAAGACCGTCAGCATTGACATTAATTGTAATATCAAGTGAAATTTCTATTTCTCCCTCTTTTGGGACCACTTTGATCTTTGTGGCTGGTGTATATCTTTGAACCATAGTGTAGTTATTTAGTTGTATCAGGCCATCTTTCAAACATTTTGTCTACTTGAGTTAATATCATTTCGCTTGTAATTTCTGTCAGACAGGGTTTTGGGTTCTTTTTCGTCTTAGGGCAATTTCCCCAACTGTAACATGGCCCACACGTCCACGTAGGATCATCATCTCTGTGTCTTTGAACAAGGAAGAAATCATACCACTCCCCATATTTTTTTCCGTCAGCGAAAGTAAAAATTCCTGTAAGCGGCTTGCCCATTCCCCCAGAACAGTGAAATGCCGCCGTGTCCACACTGACCACATAATCAGCTTCATGCAACACAGCCATCCATAAACGCAACTGATGTTGAGTTCCCACGGTAGGAACATTATTTTGCTCAAGAATCTCTATTGGGAAATAATGAAGACCCAAAGCATAGCAGTTTCTCTCATGCAGTCCGTCAATTAGTCCCATCAACTGATGATCCAGCAGGTTTTTATTAAACATTGCAGAAACCGGGCAAACAACAACGCAAGGCCCTTCTCGATCACGATATTCTTCGATTAATTCTCTCCCTTTTGCCTTTTCGTCTTCTGTGAGCTTAATGTGCATGTTGTGCCTTGTCAGCTTCATGCCACAGTGTTCAGACCAGATATCACTTCGGTTAGGTGCGGGAAAAGGAGCAAGTTTCATTTCCATTCTGCCACAAGCAGTGGTTGTATTGTAATGTGCTATATAATTTCTTCGATCAACCTGTGCACAGTCCAGCACTTTATCAATAAAAGGGTGATCTTTAACCGCTGGGTGGTACATGGCGGGACAAGCGAAGTGTATTTCACAATCCGGCATTAACAACTTAATGTCCTCAAACATCATTCGATGCATAAAAATATCACCAAGGCCACCTACATTTCTTGTGATCAGAATTCTATTTCGCTTTTCATAAAAATCAAATAAGTTTAGTGTTCGTTTGATTTTGTCTGGCCGACGACGTTCAACACGTTGACTGATTATTTTTCTTGGCATGCCCTAATAAGAGTGTGTCAATAAAAAAAGCCGCACAAGTTTAACCTTGTACGGCTTTGTTTCATTTGAGTTTCTGTTAGCTATTGCAGACAGATCGCACGGATGCGATGACAGTTGCGGTTGCTCCAGAACCCTTGAGTCGAATTTGAGTGATGCTGAGGTCACCAGAGTTGAACACCTGAGTTTCGCCGTCAGCAAGTGTGAAGACAACATCAGTGTCGCCGTTCAATTCACCTGTTACTGTAGCACCAGAAGCCTGAATTTGCAGGAACTTAGCTGGGCCACCATGAGTTGTGACGAAGTCAATTGTGTTAGCAGTTGTGTAACCGGCTGCCAAGGTGTAAGAACCACCAACAGCAAACGTGTTTTCTTCAGGAATGTCACTGTAGACAGATCCGTCATCAGTTACAGTTTCGATGAATGCGAATTCACGAGCAACCTGTGGGTAAGCGAATCGCTTCCAGTAGTTGCAGTCAGTGAATGTAGCACCATCCACCAGAAGGCGGTTGATCTTACCCGGTCCCATAACATAAACCTGACGCTGCTTTGAATAGTCGCCAGAGTTAGGGTTGTGAGTACCAAACGCTTCACCAAGAGCACCGTATGTGCTGCTTGAATTGGTTGATGGGTCAAGGTCCAACTGTCCCTGATCAATGTTGTTGAGATTTACTCTAAATACAGACATAAATTTCTCCAAAATTTTTAGTCGTTAAGGTCCGTCTTTTTTATGTATGCACTAAAGTTTAATTACATCAGAGTTTGGGAACATATTGCGGTATAATCGTTCACCAAGTCCTGTAGGTACTAAAGTTGTTTGTATTCCAAGGCTTGCCGCTTCATAAAGTTTAGTGCTTTCAACTCCCATCACTAAACCTGCATTGTCTATGCTAATATCCACTTCAGGAACATATCCTTTTTCCCTTGCTATTCTTTTGAGGGTTTCAATTTGCTTTTGCAAAAGTGGTCTAACTGGGTAAACGCTTTCACTGAGAATCACGCATTGTTCTGTGTGATCTTCTTTGTATGGCACAGGGACTGCGTAACTACTGATTTGACATTCTTTCATTAGTTTTTCTAAGGGATGTTCTTTGCCATCAAATCTAAGTTCTCTAATGTGTGCAAATTCTGTTTTTCTTTTTCTCATTTCAGAAATGGGAATAACATTGTCGCAATCTCGTAAATACTCCATGGATTCATCTTTGCAGCCTAAGTAAATGTTTAATCCGGGAAATTTACGTTCCATAAAGGGCCTGAGTAGTTTCAACTGTATAAGGTGCTCATTTGCGTTGCCAAAATAGCCTATACAGTAATTATTTTTAATGGATGCGTAATGTTCTAAACCAATCATAGGCTAATAGAGAAAGAATAGACTATATTATGACAAGTGAACGGGAAAAAGCAGAGCTTGGAGCAGCGACACTTCAAACTTTTTTAGAGCAATTTGGCAATGATGCACATGCTCAAATTGTGCTTGAAATTCTGTTCGAGGAGCTAATGAATGAGAAGACTGTATCTATACTTAGCCAGCAGGAGCAAGAAGGGGATCAAGCTGATAACGATACTCCAGAGTAATGAATCTGTTGCCAGATCTTCAATTACAGATTTGAGAACTTTTGATTTACCTCCAGTTTGGCAAAGAGAAATTCAGCAAATCATCCATGATAATCGCATGTTATATGAGCCGATTATGGAATCGGCCAATAATTACAATGAACTTCGTGAAAGACTAAAAGTTCGTGGGTATACGAACTTGCCAATGGGCGCATCCCAAATGATCAATGTGTTGAAATACGGGCGTCCACCCAGTGCCAATGTCAGTAGTGTAAAATCAAGAAAAATAATGCTGCAAAAAAGAAAGAATTGAATGGAACAGGTTCTTTATCCAATACCCGGAAAATACAACTTAAATGACCCCGTTGATGTCTCTGTCATCATTCCTTTGTACAACAGCAGAAATGTCGTTAAAGATCAAATTCTGAGATGGGTCTCAGATTATGATTTGAAAGTTGAGATCATTTATGTTGATGACAAATGCCCCAAGCAATCAAAAAATGCTGTCTATGAATCTTGGAACAAGCGACGTGACAAACATCAATATTTAGTCAAACTTGTTTGCTCTCATGTAAACCGAGGCTATGGCGGTGCCAATAATTTAGGTGCTCATTTTGCTAAAGGCAAGTATTTGATCTTTTTAAATTCAGATACTGTTGTTACGCCAAACTGGATCAAACCTATGATCGATGTTTTGGAAGATGAGTCAGTAGGTATTGTAGGTAACTTGCAGCTCAAAGAAGGTGGACAATGGCACGGCACAATTGACAGTGCTGGTTCTGAGTGGTCTTGGGACCATATGAATTTTATGCACATTGGTCGTCATATTTACTATGGCAAATTGCTCAAGAGACCAATTGACATCAACAAATGTCCTCCAAAAATTCTTCAACTCGAAGAACGAGAAATGGTAACTGGTTGTTGCTTTGGAATTAGAAAAGAACTTTATGATTATATTGGAGGATTCAATCTCAATTACCGAGTAGGTTACTGGGAGGACAGTGAAATCTGTCTAACAGTTCGATCTCTTGGTTACAAGGTTATGTTCCAGCCAAATTCAGTCATCTATCACAAGCTCCACCATTCAGAATCTGGCGGTCATGACTTCCATGATTTCAACAAACAATACTTCTTCAACAAATGGGTGGATACCGGCGAGATCGACAAATACGTGGAGGCCAAACGTCAACTCAAACAAACCAAGGTCTCCAAGATACTTGTTCAAAGAAAAGGAGCTAATGGAGATGTGTTAGTGGCAACATCAATTCTGCCGGGCTTGAGAGAGAAATACCCTGATGCCAAAATCGATTTTCACACTGTTTGCCCCAAGGTTTTGATAGACAACCCATACATCGATGAAGTCGTATCAAAAACAAAAGCTGATGCGACCTCCTATCACCTGAGATATAACCTTGATTATGCCTACGAGAGAATGCCTTTGGTTAACATCAGAGAATCTTATGGCATTGAATCAAACATCGAACCACAAGACCCATTCATTGGTTATTCTGCTGTTGAAGGTTTGCCTGATGATCCTTATGTGGTTATACACGCAGGAAAAACTGCTTGGGTTGGACGTAACTGGAGTGAAGGGGTTGGGTTCATCCCTTTATCATCTATGATTGAAAAACAACTAGGATACAAAATTGTTTGGGTTGGAGTCGAAGGAGACAATGGCCTTCATGGTCTATATGATTTTCGAGGGAAGACGACATTTCAACAATTGGCAACAATCATGAAAAATGCTGCTTTGTTTGTTGGAATTGATTCATTCCCATTTCATGTTGCACAAGCTGTGAATACACCGGGAGTGACGTTCTTTGGTTCAATCCTTCCCGAAACAAGAATTTACAGAGAGAACATGAATGCAGTTACTGCTGAGAGCTTGAAATGTTTAGGTTGTCACCACAGAAAAGTAGCACCAGCCACTGTAACAGATGAATGTGAAACAGGAACTTTAGAATGTGAAACTATGGTTACTCTTTCAAAGTTCTACGGAAAGATAAAGGAGAAATTATGCAGCCTGAATGTTTAGACAGATTAAGCCATCCAAAGATGGAATATTATAGAGACACCTATCAAGACAGTGAAAGGTGGAATGGTGATGATTCACTTGATGGTAAAACTGTTATCGTTTATTGCGAACAGGGCTTTGGTGACAATATTCAGTTTGCCCGTTATATCCCAAGGCTAAAAGAAGAAAATTGCAAAGTAATTTTGCATTGCTCTTCTTTTCTACATCGATTGTTTGAACAGCTTGAAGTAGATCAAATGATTGATCGTGATAACCCACATATTCCCGATCACGATTATCACATTCCTTCAATGAGCCTGCCTTTTCATTTTGATAATCCAGAAGTTAATTTCCCTTACATCTCAGTTCCTGATGTCACGGATTTATCTGATCTGAATTTGCCAGAAGATTGTTTCAAAGTTGGAATCGGATGGGAAGGCAACCCGGAACATTCTAATAATGATGAGCGATGTTGTTGTCTTAGATTTTTCAAAGAAAAATTCGCTGACTGGCCTCAGATCAAGCCTTTTGTCCTGCAAAAGACAATTCATGACAAAGAATTGATCTATGGTTGTGAAGATATGGAGCTTTACGGTAGTGAAATTCAAGATTTTTATGATACTGCCAAAATCATAAATGCTATGGATTTGATCATATCTGTAGACACGTCAATTCTTCATTTGGCGGGAGCTATGAGCAAGAAATCTATTGGTCTTTTGTCGTTTCGATGCGATCCGAGATGGGAAGTCACAGGAATTGATTGGTATCCAAGTGTTATTTTCTACAGACAAAAATATGATGGAGATTGGCAATCGGTGTTTGATGCTATTGACCTCAAAATTGCTTTAAATTAGAATTAAATAAACCTAAGAAAGGAAATGTCCATGTATCAAGGTAAACACTTCATTTCAGGACTTTTTAGCCAAGAATCAGCGAATGCATTTGTTCGTGCACAAAATCCAGCGAATAAAGAAGAGTATGGCCTTTTTCCCAAGGCAGAAAAACATACAGTTGAAAAAGCTGTTAAAGCTGCAAGAGACGCCTTTCCAGAGTGGAGAAAGTTAAGCCGAGTGAAACGTGCCGAACTCTTTGATACTTTGGCACAATTGGTTAAGAGAGACCACGACATTCTCAAGAGAATGATCTCCGATGAAACTGGTAAGAATCTCAATGAATCTCACGCTGAAGTTATTGAGGCTTTGCATATGTGCCAAGTAGCTGCGGCGTCGGGTCGCCAGCCATATGGTGAGTGTATCGCATCTGAAATCAGCGAAAAAGACGCTCGTGTCATTAGAAAGCCTAAAGGGGTTGTTGCTGTCATTTCCCCTTGGAACTTCCCTTTAGCAATTGGGTCATTTTGGTCTTCTGCACCAGCTTTAGTTGAAGGAAACACTGTTGTTCATAAGCCTTCTGAACTTACCCCAATGATTGCTCAAAAAATGGCAGAACTTTATGATGAAGCAGGTTTTCCTCCGGGTGTGTTCAATCTTGTGCATGGAGATGGAGAGACTGGCGATCACTTAGTTAGAGCTGATGTAGAAGTCATTCTATTCACGGGAAGTGCAGAAGTAGGTCAATTGATTCGACAACATTGTGCAACCACTTGGAATAAAACATGCAGTACAGAATGTGGATCAAAATCTGCTGTTATTGTGTTTGATGATGCAGATCAAGAATTGGCTTTGAATGCTTGTCTTGCGAGTGCTTTTAAACTTTCTGGGCAAAGATGTGTATCTGGCAGTAGAATTCTTGTTCAAAGAGGAATTTTGGATACCTTTGCTAAAAAGTTTGTAGACAAAGTTAGAATAGAAGCAACAACCGGAGCACCAACTGAAAATAATCCTCCGATGTACGGACCATTGATTAGTGCTGAACAAAAAGACAAAGTTTTGTTTTATAATAAAATGGTTCGAGATGACGAGGATGCTCAGGTTTTGTATGATGGAAATGAAGCTGGCTCACCTGTAGAAGGTCATTTTTTGAGACCATTTGTTTTTCAATGTGAATGGGGCGACAAAAGATTTTTCAAAGAAGAAGTATTTGGACCACATGCTGCAATTATCCCATTTGATTCAGTAGATGATGCTATTCGTATTTACAATGATACGGATTTTGGTTTGGCATTAGGTATAATCACAAACGATTACAGAATTCACAGGAAATGTGAACAGGAATGTACGACAGGCATGCTGTATATTAATGGCTCTTCAATTGGGGCAGAATCTCATTTGCCGTTTTCTTCATGGAAGAAAAGTGGAAATTCAGCAAGTGCTTCAGCAACATGGAAGGCAGTTACGCACACAACAGCTATTACAACAAATTATGAAAAAGGAATTACCTTTGCTCAAGGAATGACCATGTAGTAACGATAATAAACCATGCCTTACAAAGACATTGAAAAACGACGTGAATCAGGTCGAAAATCTGCCAAAAAACGTATTACAAAAAATACATCTCTGATCCTAAAAACAGGCAAAAGAAAGCCGAATACATTGGCAGAGTATGAATCTGATCCCGCTAAAATAGCAGCAAAATCTATTAGAAGTAAATTAAGTTACCAAAGAAACAAAGAAAAAGTTAGAATTAGACAAAAGAATCGTCGTAAAGAACTACTTGATTTCATGCAACGAGTTGCTTTGCATTATGGTTGTCAAAACTGTTGTAGTGTGTAAAAATTGTCACGCAGATATTCATCATGGTGATGTAAAAGTCGATGAATCCATGCTGTGCAATGTATCTGAAAATTTAGAAATTATCAGGGGATGAAATGAGAAATTATTGGCTAGAACAAAGACTGAAGACGCATACTTTTTGGGCTGTAATGCCCAAAGATACCATTTCAAAGAATGATATTTGGATAGACACTTCCACTTCTACTTCTGTTTTTTCGACTACCAGTTGTTATAGCGACAGTTCAACTTATAGCGACAGTTCAACTTATAGCGACAGTTCATACTTCCCGTTTAATTTTGACGCAGAATCTGGGGAGCTGAAGAAGTCCTAAATCAGTTTCAATTGTAAGCATTTTGCCATTAACTGCTGTAATCACGCCACCGCAATCTGCAAACTCTTCAACCAAATCTTCTATGAGAGCATCTTCTGAGATTGCTCTTTTTAGAAGTTTGCCACGACTGACTTTTGCACGAGCTTCTTTGCCGCAATATTCATGTGTTCTTTTATCATGTTTGGCAGTAATGTCAAAAAAGTCAGATAAATCCTGCTCTGACATCCAACCCTTAAACTCGTGAATTGAAAATGATTCTTCCTGATTATCATTTTGTGACATTGTTTACTCCTGTGTATCCTCAAAGAAACTAATGATCTCAGTTTCTTTTTCTATATATTGAGCATTTGAATATTCTGCGCAACTAGAATGGTCAGCAATCTCAACATCTTCTCTTTGTTTATACCAAAATAGATTTGCATCTATGATTTTTTGGCTCTTCAATTGTTGTGGATAAGTCCACAATCCATTAGGAAGTTTTTCTGCTGCTGACCTTTCGTTTTCAAAAGAATCATCACAACAAAATAACATTAGTTTCTTGGTTTTAAATTGTGCAGCAATTCCTATCGCTGCACAAATGGGATTTCTGTAGTCATCAATGTGATATTTTGCTGAATAAGGTGAGCCGAAATCTTTTTGTTGAGATGGTTCGTAAAAATAAGCCTGACCATGGTAATTGTCTAAAAACTCAGGGCAAGTTCTAATAGATGACACGCATACAGGGTAGTATCTTGTTAAGGAAGGGAGATATTTGGTGCATTCACTATAAGGATTGTTGACAATGTACAAATTAATTGGTTTAGGATCTTCTCCTAAATGCAAATTCCATTTCGCTAAAGCTCCATTTGTAGCAATTACCGCTACGTCTTGAGGGATCTTTCGAAGCATTTTGCTTTTGTTTTCAAAGTCATATCCATCAGAAACAATAATGATTTTGTTGAACCAAATCTCTTCTTCATCTATGTTTTGAAGATTTCTTGATCTATTAGAAATTTCATTTTTAAGAAGCTTTTGGTATTCTTTTTCGCTGAACATTTTGTTGATGTCAATATGTGGAACACCCTTGTTGTTGAAGTTACGCACCCAAATTCCATCAGCGTTGATATACTCGTTTCTGTCTTTGCTTTTCTTAATTCTCATTCTTGTCTTTTCTTAAGTTGAAGTCTAATAGTGGATTTTGGAATTCCCGTAACTTTAAATATTTCTGTAATGCTTTTTCCGCTATCAAATAGATCATAAATTTTTTGTCGATCAGCGTCTGTTATTTTTCTTCTCTTTTCACCTTTTCTTTTTCTAACAAATTTTTGAGTAATTCCATTTTGATGAAGTGCAAAACGACTTACTCCTACTTCTTTTTCGATATCTTCCCAATACATCCCTTTTTCCCGAAGTAGCTTAACCTTTTCAACTATTTCAGGAGTTACTGTTCGGTATGTTTCACGATTAACATTCCCGCCATATTTGTCATCGGCAATTTTAATTCCTGCTCTGGTTAATTGAGTTTCACTTACGCCAACTGCCTCAGAAATTTCGTTCCATGTCATTCCTTGCTCTCTAAGATTAACCGCTTTTTGTTTTGCCTTTTTAGTGAGTTTGACAATCTTTCCTTTGCCTTCGTTTTTGTGAAGACCGTTGTGTTCGAGATGTTTGTACACAGCATTTCTACTAACCCCCAACTTTTTTGCTATTGTGTTTTTGCCAACACCATTTTTTGCCAACTCAATAATTTCTTTGTCTTGTCCTGCCATGCAAATACTAGAACGTTTCCTTCTTGTTTCTTCACTGTAAACTGGCCTGCCCTCCACATAACGTACAAGATTGTAACCATGTTTTCGATTCCAAGATTTATAATGTTCTATCCAGTGTTCTTCTTTTTCTACAAGATTAGACTCATTACATTCTTCTAGGATTTGAAAATCAAAGTTTTTTTCTCCATATTTGTTCCAAGCGTGTTGAAGGTGAGTGTTGTAATGTTCCCCTTTTTTTAATTGAGGAATATGGTTACTTCTCCACCTGTATTTTATTTGCTTAGAAGACCCTATGTAACGCTTTCCATTTGTCTTATTGATGATGGCATAGATGCCGCTAATTTTCTTTTTCATACCTTACAGTAGTAAGGCAACGACATTTTTGCACTTTTATTTATTGCACGGAACGATCATCACACATTGGTTTCCATTGTCATCTTTTGAAACCATTTCATCCATGCTTATCTTTAAGTCAATTGGACTGCCTCGATAGACCATTTCAACTGTTGGCATTTCTTCAGGGAAGATTAATGGAATGCCAATGTCTTCTGGAATAACCAAATCAATTCCTTCAGGGAATCCCTGAACCTCAACTGTTGTAAACACATCAACTTTAATTGGATCTGGTTGTTCAATTGGTATCTTTCCTTCAAATTCCAATTTGATTGACTGAGGGGTTTGTATTTCAACTTCAACAGGAATTGATTGCCCTTTATATACGAGTTCGATTTCATCAGGAATATCCTGTCCCACTAAATCAATTTGAGTCGGTATAGGAGATTCTGGCCCATGAATTTTGATGTCAGTTGGAATATTGGCTTCTGATGTATCAAGTTTGATGTCTTTGATCATATTCTCCAGACCTTTTGAGTCTATTTCGACTTTTGGCATTTTGTCTGGAGCTACGATTTGAATTTCTTCTGGCAAACCTACCGTTTCATATTCAATTTTGGATGTTTGTTGAGCTTCAAAAATGTCTGCAAACTCTTCACCAAATTCGCTTGCCTCAAAGTCATTGCTGGAAAACATACGAGGAGTTTCTACTGGTCGTACCATTGTCATTTGAACTTCCATCTGAGGAATTGACGCTGGATCAATTTGCAGCATAGGAAATTCAATATCATCGACATTCAAAGAAATTTGCGATTCCGGTGGAATAATCACAATCGTTGGTGGGATCGGTGGATCAATCACAATTGTTGGTGGAATTGGTGGATCAACTACAATAATAGAAGGAATTCCAGTAACAATAATCTGACTTGGGATATCTCCGGGAATGTCAGTGGTGATTTGATCTGGAATATTGATGTCTCCGATAGAGATGTTTACCCCTTCTGTTACATCAGCACAAGGCAATACAATTGGTGGAATTTGAATTTCTGGCTCAGGCACATCACATGGAACAAAAGTGAAATCTGGAACAAGGACAGGGTCTGGAAATGGAACTTCAAATTCATCATCAATAGGAGGTGGCGGTTCTGCTGGATTGTCTCTTTCAATTGGTGTTTGAATGATCTGACACTTGTCATTTGAGACTGTTACCACTGGATCAATAGTGGCATTGATGGCATAAGTGTGCGTTCCAGATAATTCTGTTGTTGTAAATTCTCCATCGCCAAAATCGAGTCTAAAAGACGTTGAAAGAGTTGTTGCACTGATTTCAACAATGTATGTCGCTAAAACACCTGCTTCATTGTCAATTTCAGTTGTGTTGAATGTGAAGTTGACATCTGGACAGGAAAAGTCATCAAATATGATTGCCAGTTCTTCAAGGTTTCTAATCCGCCAATCAAGTGTTCTTTGTCGTTCATCAAAATTGATTCCTGTAAAATCCTCCATTTTCAGGATGGAGTCTACCAACTGATTGTGATGTTCAGCTACAACATAACTTCTAACCCAAGTTCCTTTCCTGTTCCATTTAGATGGACTGCCGCCTAATTCTCTGGCACAATCTTTGAGCTTATAGACCTTTCCATCAGAGTTCTTTTCAACTGAATCGTAATAAAACAATTCTCCATTGATGTTGCCAAAGCCATTATCGGCCCAAATTTCAGGCTTGTCTGATTTGACAGGTATAATTTCAATTTCCTGAGACCATGCCGGATTTTCTACGCATATCTTTGTCTCTGTAGTGTTGTAGACAAGATACAAAGTTGAATCATCGTCAATTGCTTTTGGATATAATGGTACAGGAGGAAAAGCCATATCAATAAACACTCATAATAAATTGAGTTCCTTCAGGACGACTGCCCAGTGAAGAGAACGTTAAATCAATCTCACTAAACTTCAGAAAAGCTTCAGCACTGTAATCAAATGAAATGTATGCTCTACGATCACCATCTGAGTCCAGCAATAAAGTGTTTGCTGGATCATCAAAGCCAGCTACTGTCGTGTCCTGAAGACTTCGATAAAGAACAGAATTCACGCCCGGACCACCAGTACTCCAAGTCTCTGCACTATTGTTCCAAGCTGAAATTGAACCAGAGTTATTTATGAAGTAGATACCGGAAATCAAATCTGTGAATTCGCCCTCTTCTTTGGTCGGTCCTTGAATGTCCTGAAGCTTTCTAAATGTTTGAACTGTAGAGCCCAAAGTCCCTTCTGTTCTGTAAAAACTCTTCAGCCTAAAGAATGGTCCCACTCCGTCATTTCTACAGAAATAACCAGTGTTGTCCTGAGACGCAGAGCGATATGTGCTGAAGTGTCCGTAAGTTGAAACTCCATCATCGTCATAAGCCGATGGATTTTGTTTCAGCTCCGTTGCCCCACTTAGAAGATCGCTATCAGTTAAAGTGTCTGTTGTTACACTCAAAGAGGTTAAATTGACAGATTGACTAACTAAATTTGTTGGCGAAACACTTGGTGCAATAGCATCCGTTGTTCCTCCAAAAGCGAAATAAAGCTGTTGGTTAGAGTTAAAACTAACCCAGTTCCATGGTCTTGAAATAGGGGACCGAGAAATATAAGTGCCACCAAATCCTTCGAATTCAGTAACTGTAATTTCTTCATCTGAAGCTGAGTCTGATCCAGATCTACCAGAAGCCCAATACAAAAGAACACTTCCTTGTTTCCCGGAAGCAGTTGAGCCTCTCTGGGCATAGCCAGCATTCTTTCTGAACTCCTGCTTTTGCTTAGTTTCTTCTGCTACTCCATCCAAGAAAGAATCATCACGAGTTAATGTCAAAGTCGGAACAGTGGTTGTTTTGAAAGTTTCACTAATCAATCCATATTCATAGTGTCTTGTTGTTACAGAATCTGTATAGATCCACATCCACAGGTTCGTGTTTTCGATGATGTCTATCGAATCTTCATACGTTGTAATTCTGTAAGCTCCAAATTCAGTATCTACTCTGAGCTTCAAATCGTAAATTCCACCAATGCTAAACAAAGCTTTTGTGAGTCTGCTGTTTTCGTGTTGTAGGTCATCGCTGATTCCCCAAATGTAACTCGTGATAGGATCAATGGCATTTCCGCTTTCATTTAAAGCTTCTCCTCCAAAGCTGATATTTGGAGTTGCTGCATTCTCACCTTCTGGCACTTCGATATTGATGATTTCATTGATTGGAGATCTGATTTTGGGTGGAGTAGTAAAAGGCCCATCAGAAGGCACACCAGCTTCTTGAGATTGACTTGCTGTAATTGGAGTGTATCTGATAACGGCTTCATCTGGAGCTGTGACACGAGCTTTGATTAAATCTTCAAAGACCACAGTGTCTTCTCCAAAGTCGTTAGAAGCAGTTAATTTAACGGTGTACAAGCCCGGTGAATTGTAAGTTTTTTCAATTGAACCACCATCTTCATCCAAGACAAGAAAATTTTCATATCCATCTGGGACTTCATCTGTAGCACTGATGATAGAAACAAGAGATACAACAGAAGTGTCATTGTCTCCGAAGTCCCAAATCAAAGTAATATTTCCTGCTGTGCCATCTGTACCCAGCCTGAAACTCATATCTGTAAATTCAACTGTCAAGGGAACTAATCCCACTCTTTTGTTCATTCTAAACCAAGCTCTTGGACGCAGTACTAATTGTCTTAGGAAATTGATTCTTCCTTCAAGAGTTGGTCCAAAAGGCTGAGTGTCTACTGTTCCCTCAATTCCCAAAAATTCCTGAATGGCAATCAAAGCATCTTTCAGATGGTTGTGGTGACGAGCCATTACGTTTTGAGTAACATTTGTTATTCTTTTAGGCTTAATCACATCAGTGAAATTAGGAAGTATTTCTAAACCTTCAAATTTGAAGTCTTCTTGATTTACACTTGAGTAATAGAACGATATGGCACGATCTTCTACGTCGCTACATTGTTCTGTGAGCGTTATAATTCCAGTTTCGGGAAAACGACTTAAAACTAAAGCATCTCCAGTAACTGTGATTGATGTATCTCCGGGATTATAATCTTCTGCCAAAGTCATTCTAAGACCATCATGAACAACAAAAAGATTGTCATCGGTATCGAATGCTTCTGGGTAGTTTGAGCTTGTGGGGACCGCCATTTATAATCTCCTACAACACCGTCAAAAGATCGGTAAGTTCTACTTTCTTTAATCGACCATCACTGAAAATAACCAACAGGGTTACAGTGTATTCACCCGGATTGGTAAAGATGTGAGACGTTTCATGTATGTCTGCATCTTCCTGAGTCTCACTTTCTCCGTCTCCAAAAACCCAGTTTCTTTGAACGATTTCACCATCAGTCTGATCTACAAAAACAAACTCTTTTGGAGAAGTAGGTGTTCCAGCAGCGGTTAATTCTGAGGCTGTTTTGACAGAGTAGGGGCTGCTGGTGCTTTCAACATAAAAGAATGGAATTGATTCATCATTATTTACTTCTATGTATTCAGTTTTTGTAGCTACACCCTGAGCACCAGTTGAGGTAATAACATTGAGTTTAACGGTGTATTTACCTTCTGTGTTATATTGATGAGTAGGACTGCGTTCTAGTGAAGTGCTTCCATCGCCAAAGTCCCAAAGATAACGAACAGCATGTCCTGTTGAAAAGTTTTGAAAACGAACTTTCATGGGAGCTGGTCCTTTGATTGGAAAAGCTCTGAATTGAGGTTTTGGTGCCAAGAATCTAACTTCCTGAGCTTTCAAAATTCCATTAAGAGACTCAGCTTCTGGGTTTTCTTCTAGGCCCGCATTGGTCTGCATGTTGATAATTGCATCTTTGATAGCATTATGATGTTCAGCAACAACTGAATTTGTGACAAAGTTCTCCTGACCAGCCCACATATTTTGTCGTGAGCCCGCAAATCCTCTTTTGAGATTTTGGAAAGTGTGTGCTGTTTTCTTCTCATAAACTATGAGTTCAAAAGCTCCATCACCTTCTGGTGCACCGCCAATTCTAATTTGACCTTTTTCAGGAAACCCTTCAGTTGATTCCACAACTACAATTTTGCCATTATATGGCAATGTTTGTTTTAATATGGTTTTAGAGTTATTTGTTGCTTCCCAGAGTGTCTCTTTGTCATCCAAAGCTTCTGGGAACAAAGATAGATCACCTGTGACGTAATCGTCATCTAAAGATGAAATTTTATCAATCATTTTTTATTCACCCTGCCTTGTGCTCTTCCTTCCAATTTGACCTTCGGCTTTAATTTCTCAAGCGCCTTTTCATTGTTTTCTATCATGCTGTGTTGTACTTTTTGTAACATAACAGAAAGGTGCTTTTTGACAGGTGAATTGTCATTTAACGCCATGATTGTTTTAACAAGTTCAGGATCAAGAGGTTTGCGAAGTAAAATTCTAAGATTGAATTCTTCAAGCAATTTTTCATTCCAATACTCAGCTTGTGCTTCAGAATCGTCCATTGGCTTTAATTTTTCAATCTTTTCTAATTCCTCAAACGCAGATAGAAAATATGCAGATTCCTCCTGAGTGAATTTGATTTTTTGCTTCACCTTTTCTGTGGATTCCTCTAAGTGTTTCTTTTCACGTTCGAGCTTTCTCTTATTTATCTCAGCTTCCTTAATATTTAAAGGATCAAGGGATGTCTGATGCTCAAATACAGAATTTGATAGCTTTCCATTGATAATACGATCCTGTCTTTCGATTTGAATATCCATGAGGTCCATGTTGTCAGCAGCATCTTCGAGCTGTTTTGTCAAGGATTCCACAGTTTCTTTTCTTGCTTTTAATTCTCTGACAATTTGCCAAAGTTGTCCTTGAACTGTGCATTCCTTGCCTATGATGAACTTTTTGATCTGAAAATAACTGTGTCTGTCCGGGAGTTCAGATCGTTCTAAGATTTCATCTGTTTTCGTAATAAGTTCTCTGGACATCAATTTCTCCTTGTGATATTCTTGCTTTTTCTATTAGAGTAAAAAATGGAGCAGAATTATGGGTAAGTTAGATGAAGCAACAGCGTATTTGAGTGGTCCAATGGAGTTTGTGGCTGACCATGGCGTTGCTTGGAGAAGAAAATTCATCAAGCTTTCAAATGCGGCTGGATTGAACATCCACTACATTGATCCCACTAATAAACCGGGTGGGCTTGAAATGCAAATTGGGGAAGACAAAGAAACACAAGTGAGGCTACAAAACGAAGGCCGCTTCGAAAAGCTCAGGTCTTATGTCGGGGATTATAGACGCTATGACCTTCGTTTCGTAGACCTCTCAGACTTCCTTGTTGCAGTCGTCGATCCATCTGTCCCCCAATGGGGAACTGCCAACGAGGTTTATGTTGCAGAAATGCAGCACAAACCCCGCTTCTGCATAATCGAAGGAGGAATGCATAAACTCCCTCGATGGCTATTCGATGTCTTTTCTGATGAAGAAATCTTCGAATCAGTCGAAGATGTAATCTCTCACCTTGTTAAATTAGATTCGGGCGAGATAGATCTTGACAAACGTTGGGTGTTGGTAAGGAAGTACATTCGCCTACAGCAGGAGAATTACAAGACTTCTTGACAACAATTTCAAGTGAACTCCAATCAATGTCTGCTCTTTCTTCATTTGTCAATTCACTCCAATGAGGAATTTTAGTAAGGGGACATATAATCTGTCCCCAAACCTCAAACATTCCATTCGATTCACGCAATTCAAGCTTTTCAAACTTTCGAGGCTTAGGAGTCCAAGTTACTGGACTCTGGTAATTCACATCTTTCTTTTTCTTAGGATAAAGAGTCTCTTTGTCCTCTTTTGATTCTGGGTACAAATTAAAATCAAAGTTAAAGTTGTAGTTGAGTATTTCCCCAGTCTCTGTTTTTTCAGACACACGTTCATCAATTTTTTTGATAGCCATTTGAAATTCTGGGGATTCTATGAACTCTCGTTCTTCTTTTGTTCGCTCGCAATGACTTTTGTCGCTTTTCATAATTTCTTGCCTCTTATTTCTGATTTTGTCAATTAGGTCTGAGTCTCTTTTGTCAAATGATTTATCAAAATCTGCATAGCTTATTTTGATTTCAACTTTGGAAAACTTGTTTCCAGAGCTATCAAGTTTTCCAAAGTTAACTTCTTTTACACATGCCTCATTAAGAGTCCATCTTTCTATGAGATTGTGGCAACCATCATGTGAATTTAAAACTACACGGTTGATATCATAGAGCCTCTCAGGGAGGAGAATCTCATTTAATTTTGTGCATTCTAAATTAAAATAAGTGACAGTAAGTTCCTTATCTAAAAGATTTGGTCTATTGCTTAATTGCACAAAAGCTTTGGAGCAAACACGGTTACCTTCTTGATCAAACGCTTCGAATATCCATTGAAAACTGTTTACAAATTTAATTTTATAGTTTTCAATTTTCCATATTCCCGTAATGGGTTTTTTGTTCATTAATTCTCCTTGTGATTAGAATCCATAAACCTTCCACGGAATGTTTTCAGGCTCTGGTTTTTGAAATATATGATGAGGGCTTTGATGTTCAGATTCGTCATAGGCCCAAGTGGCTTCGGTGATTATTGTGCCGGTGCTTGAGAGTGTATGTTGAAAAGATATAAGATTGGCTTCTCGATATGTATTACTTGCAGGTCCGACCTGAAGTATTATGTCAACTGGAGTTCTGTCATTTAAACATTGTTCTATGTCTTGCCGACCATGTTCACGACAGAATAAAATCTCTATTCTTAGAGAAATTGTTTCTCTTTGAACTCCATCTCCAAAATGAATGGGTGTCCGTTCAGAACGGGTGTGCCAATTTAACATTGGTATCCAATCGTAACCCGGTCTTTCTGGATTGATTAGTTTGAAATAATTCACTTAGCAAATTCTCATTCCAGCAATGGCTTTGAAGACAGCTCCTTGTTCTAATGCTTTACAACTCCATAGAAACTTAGAGACTTCAAATTCATTGTACTCAGAGCGTTTAATGCAGGGGAATTCCCCTACTGAATCAAAAAACTCTTTGTTCAATAATATACCATCACTGGAGCCTTCATCAAAGGTCGTTTTTCCATTGACAATAGGAAAAGCTATATCTTTTTCACTGTTGATGAAGGAAGGAAGTTTTCGGTGAATATTTGTTTTGACTCTGCTGCCAGCGAATACTATGAAGCCCCATTTGTGCTTCAGTTTCTTCATGCCAGCATTAATTAGTGAAGTGATTGTGTCCTGCCCTTTGTAAACAGGACATATTTCTTTCATTGGCTTAGTCTCTTTGGGAGACGTGTCCTTGGCTACGATACAGATCGTATCGTAATTTGCACAACAAAGTGTGTTTGTAGTAATCCTTAGCCCATCGAAATCTCTATCTGGGTTAAGAACTATAAATCCAATGTCTAAATCCATTGTTAAACTAAAGATGTATCGAAATCAATTCTAATGACATCATCTTCTGAAATTGCTGCCGACAATGCGAATGTCCCACTGGCGGGGGTCGGCGTGAATTTAAGTAAACTCCAAGGATCATCTACTAAAGGTCCGGGCACATAAATAGACACATCTGAAAATATCCTGATTCCATTTACATAAACACGAAGAGACCCGCTAACAAAAGCAGTGGATGTTGAATTTACCTTGTAGTTAATATAGTCAGGTTCAACCAAATCTGAATGAACTGGTTCGAGACCATAGTAATGTCGATGAGCGGCTGCTGTATCAAATCCTAAATTGAACTTAACGATATTAGGAGATTCAAGCTCAACATCTACTGAAGATGTTGATTGAAATACCACTTCGCCACTGGTAAGATTCACAGGATCGTCTTCGGTGTTGTCAATTTGAAGTGTGATATCACTAGCTTCATCAGCAATTAATGCTAATTTATCTGATTCAGCTTTGGTCATGCGAACATAATCGTCTGAATCAGTGTGTTGTTCAATGCTATGAGCGGCATCATCGATAGCGGTCGATTTCAAACTGCCATCAGCCGATATTGATTGGTTTAATCTATTTGCCACAGACCCCTGTGTGCCAATAGCATCTCTCATCTCTTCAATTACATCATCCAATGCTAAATTAATTAGCTCTTGACGTGTCATCAAAGCCTGTAATGGAATATTATCATATTCGTAATGATAGGGGTCATTAGGACCAAAAAGCGGTACGTCAATTAATTCTACACGTGGAATGATACACCTCCGGCCAATATTTTAATTACACGAAATTTAAGCGCCAGTTGAAGGTGAGCTGCATGTCTGCTGTTTTACTTAAATCCGGGAATGTTGTCATGCTGTACAAATCACCACTTGCCATTTTAAGTCCCATCTCGTTGATGGCAACTCCTACAAGTTCATCAAAGGCAACCACTGAAGTTAGAATAACCTGTTCTGGCACAGAACTATCTATGTTTGCCACCACAGGCTTTGAAAGTCTTGTAACGCCAAAAAGACCAGTTCGTCCCGCATCTACAAATTTTTTGACCCCACCTTGTGTACCACCATCACCAAATTCTATTCTGGTAATGTAGAAGTCAAATCCATCTCCAAGGTCATTGGCTAATGTTTTTGCTAAGGCTTGGCGACCCTTTCTTAATACGGTATTAGGGAAATCGATAAACTCAATTTCACCATTTTTGTGCTCAACAATGATTTCCACGTCACCTTTAGTTTCAATGCTTGTTTGTATCATAAATCGCCCTCTTCTGTTTCTCCATTGCTCCATTCAACTGAGTAGGAGATGTTTTCTTCTTGTGTAACATGTTCTAATACTTGGCTTCCACTCCCGCCAGACTGCAATATATTAATAGCTACAGTCCCAGCGGCAGAATCCAAAATTTGACGTTCAACAATGTCATGTCCATCTCTATCGATTTGATCGAATGCATCGAATTTGATTTCGTAAGAATTCTTTTCAAAATGAAGAACATCATATGTAACGGCTGTTCCACCATTATCTGTGGTTGTCCAATCTTGGTGTTGACCTTCCAGAATTACTTCATCTCCGCTGATGAAAGCAATCTTGTAATAATCATCATCAATCTTAAACAAGTAATTCTGATAAAAGTTACTGTCATCTGTGATCAAATCTTCATCAGAAGGAGCATTATTTCCATTCAAAATGCCTAAACCAGATTCATGATCTGCTGCTGTTGTAAGCGTCAAGCCTCGATATCCAAAATATCCAACTTTGTTTCTAACAAGTCTTTTCCTGATAGATATGTCTGCCCCTGCTGCATCCCCATCAGAATAGCCAATAATGTAAATATTATTGCCATCAAATTCCGAAATTTCATACTCTTCATCGTCGTATTCAATGTAATCGCCAATGTTAGCAACTTCAGCAATATCCAGCAAAAAAGCATCATTTAGGTTAATCAATGCACGATCTGTGACATCGAGTTCACCTGTTGTACTTGTTGCCACCGTTTCAGCATCATCATTTAAAAGCGTGTATGTAATTCCAGAAGCGTCACTTGATGGCAAAGTTCCATCATCTACTAAGAAAACTATGCCATTTGGGTCAATTGATTCGATGTCATAAGTTGATCCATAAGCAGGGATATTTACAGTCCAAGCAGATCCTGTATAATCAGGAGTGTTGTCAACATCCCAAATAGACTTGGCATTAAGGCCAGCAAAATCAACATTAGCATCTGTTAATTGAAACAGATTGCTTTGTGTGATTGTGGAGCTTGTGCTGGTGTATGTTACATTAGATAAATGAAATGTAAATTGCGATTGATTAATTGGTTCACTGATTGCTGAAATAATTCGTGCTGTGTTTTTATCAAACAAGTCAATTAAGTATGTTCCCGCATGAACATGTGGAGACAAAACTTCAAATATGTGATAGCTTGGTATTATTCCTAAATTATCAAAATTAACATCTGGAGCTACTACAGAAATATGTTGATTGTATCCTGTACCACTCAAGCCACTTAAAACAGTTGTTTGTTCTGCCAAATCATCTCTGGCAACTTTAAACGCATCTAAAAGCCCATCTGGGATCACTCTATGGAAGATTGGATTGAAGTTACCAGACAAAACTTTTTCTGTCATTGAAATCAAAACAAGAGTTTCTATTGTTTCTACAGGTGGTTGAATATATTCTGATACTTCTCCTGAGAAATTAATGGAATGAACAACGGAATGAAAAGGAGTGTATTCATCCAAAATCTCCTGCGTCTCTACCATTCGCTCATTTGATAACTCTTTGACAGAAACATCTACGGTAATTTTACTGCTGATGCAACTGCCACAAGGATCTCTGAATGATTTGTCGATGTAACACGGATCTGTAGAATCACGTGTAGATCCATTGTATTCTTCCATGTTGTAAATATTTTCACTGTATGGAAACTCGGTTCTAATTTGACCGAAAATCAATGGTTCTTGAAATGGATGTCTTACTGGTATGACGACATCGAACATTACATCATCTTCTTCAATCAATCTCACATTCCAGTTTTTTGGAGGATAGGTTTGGTCAGCTTCATCCCTTTGATCTGCAAGAGGCAGAGTCAAAATGTAATCTTCGATATTTTGCTCAAGACTACTTGGGACTTCTTTGTATTTGTACCTTACTCTAACAATGTCCCCTACAGCAAGGGCCACAGGGTTTGCTGAAAGGTCTTCTCCGATCCAAGTCATAAACCAAGTACAATCATCTTCTGAAAAAGACACGTAGTCTTTTGAAAATTCAACATACTCATCTGTTCCATCATACCGTACATAAAGAGAAAAGTTCTCTTCATCAATTGGAGTGATTACATCTTTTTCTAATTCAAAGACAACGCTATCAGTAACCTCAAATGATTCTTCCCAAGTATACTGAGAAACTACCTGCCAGTATTGAGTCAGCTTATCCAGTGTCATGCCTGCTTGAGAGAAAGCTTCACGCAATCCAGTGATTGTGCCTTTTCTTTTAAAGACAGGGACAGCACGTTTAATTTGCCTTCTCCACAAAGTGGAATCTGTTGATTTCAATTTAAGTGCAAACAGGTTTGACAGATATACAAGCAAAGATTGATGCAGTACATTTGCATCGTACAAATCGATGATTTGATTTGCCAAATCTTCTATAAGCGTAAATCCTTCTGCGACAGAAGCATTGAATTTCTCAAGTGTATCCGGGGTCAAATCTCCATCGCAGAGAATTTGCTTGTACATTTCAGGAAGATATCGTTCCAGCAAAGTTGTATATTTATCATCCACTGTCTGGTGTTTAGGTAAAGTTGATACTGATTTAGGATCAGTCCCAACGCTGAAAGAAATGTGGGATGATAATGTTCCGCCAGCGATATTTGGCGTCCATGTCCAGCAAAGAAAATAATCACCTTCTTTTGCATCTCCATCAGGCGTCCAATCATAATTGAAAACACCCGTCATTTCATTGCCATCTTCATCCTCTGCTTTTGAAATTAAGGCATTTTCTGTATCAGTCGAAAGCCATGCAGGGAAAAGCTCAGTACCAATTACCTTCTGAGGGTATCTATCTTTGAAATAGAACGTATTTGTCTTTTTAGATGATTCCAGTTGTTCTCTTAATCTGGTGGCATTAAGGATGTTCTCATCAGTGGGACTTTGACAAACTAAAGCATCTGCTGCAATGCTGGAAGCCAATAATTCATCATCATAAGTTGTTTTATCGTAACTTCCATAATTAAGCTTCTGATAATCTCTTTCAACGAAGTAGATTACCAAGCTGTCAACTTTGTATGGATCGGCAACAAAACAACCGCTTGCATTCGGTGTTTCAATTTCAAATCGAATAGTGTCCGTAATTTTCGGACTTTCATTTATTGTTTTTAATGCCATTATTCAAA
>Ga0180431_10000312_pt1 | contig 69691 bp, 53 predicted proteins | sample SS_ome_11_FD_132459 | JGI IMG/M metagenome (GOLD analysis project Ga0180431, IMG submission 132459) | Hypersaline lake sediment archaeal communities from the Salton Sea, California, USA - SS_1_MS_1 metaG | ecosystem: Environmental > Aquatic > Non-marine Saline and Alkaline > Hypersaline >...
TACCCTGCAACACGCACGATCAGGTTGCTGTGCTTCTCAGGGTGTTTCTGGGCATCGAGAAGCGTATCCCTGTCCACAACATTGAACTGAATATGTGGTACCCCCATGTCGCACCAGGTCCGCAGATAGTTGATAAACTGCTTCTTGTTTTCACCCTCCAAAAACTGGGGAAGGAATTTCTGATTCAAGAGCTGATTAAGAGGATCGATCTTCGCGCAGGATTTCAGAACCGCAGTCGGCCCGTTGGTATCCCTGCCAATCATCGGCGACAGCGTGGCATCGGAAAAGGGCTCGCCGTCTTTCCTCCCGTCAGGGGTAGCAGGGGTACCGGAAGCGAGGCCGTATGTCGCCGAAACGCCGCTTCCGTCACCTCTCCATTGAGTGCCGTGCTCATCGGTGAACTCCTGATAGACGGCTTCCGAACGCTCGTGAACCTCCTTGGCAAGAAGATCAACATAGTCATCGTCATTCCCGAACTTGGGTATCCGGGTTATGACCCTCTGGCGAAGATCCTCATGGCCTTCCCAGTTCTTGTTGAGTATGTCGATGAACTCTTTCATCGTCAGTTCCCTGTCGTCAAAAACCAGCTTCTTTATCGCAGCAAGGGAATCGGCCACATTGGTCGGACCGACAATGATGTTAAAGGAGTTCAGGTTCGAAGGATAGACCCATTTCCTCGTATCCTGCCCGCGCTCGATGCAGCCATCCAGAAATGCGGAGAGGAATGGCCGCGGCGCATATCTCTGATACAATCTGCGACAGGTGTTTTCCAGCTTCACCATCTTGCCGAAGAAGAATCTGACCTGTTCGATATACGCTTCAATAAGATCCTCGATGCGGGTAAAAGTTTCAGGATCGGGCGTTGGCGCGCCGTACTGATCACCTGTTTTCGGATCAATGCCTTTGTGCAGCGCCCACCAGAGACACTTCGGAAGCACAAAATAGCCCGATGCCCTGCGAGTCAGGTTTTTACCCGGAATGTCAAGATACACACAGCCACTGACGGCGTAATTACAGACATCCTCTTCAGCAACCTTCCATTTCCGCAGGAGAGGGAGCAGCACCTCGTCGTTAAACAGGGAGGGGTAACCGCAGCCGGTTTTTATGACATCCGTGGCTGCCGAAAGCAGCTCCTCAGGCGTATTCTTGTGCACCCTCAGGGCGATGGTCGGCTGAAGGATGTGAAGCCTCCTCGTCGCCTCAAGCACGATATACGTCATTTCATTCGTGAGATCATTACCGAGCGCATCCTGACCGCCCAGAGTAATCCCCTGGAGCTGTTGAACGCCGCCATAAATACCGGTGATCATCGGTGAATACCACATTCCCGATTCCTCAAACTTCAACAGAAGGTGCTGCATCAGCTCAAGCGCCTCTTCCCGTGTAATGGTGCCCGCGGAACTATCCTTCTGATAGTACGGATTAAACAGGATATCAAACCTGGCACCGCATCCGAGACTCACGAACTCGATCTGCCTGGTAATCAGGTTGACAAACCAGAAGGATTGCAGGGCCTCGTAATATGTCGCTGCAGGCTCGGCAGGCACCCGATCACAAACCTTTGCAATCTCCTCAAGCTCCTTCTTCCTTTTAGGATTATCCTCCTTCGCAGCATCCTCCCGTGCTCTCCGGGCATATCTTCTGGCAAAATCGACTGCCGCATCCAGGGTGATGATAACAGCTTCCAAGAATTCACACTGCTCAAGATAGTCATCAGGAACTGTTTCTATCACATTCTTCAGTTTTTCCTCGGCTTCTCTCTTTATTCCGTTGATCCCTTTTGAGAGCAGCTTTTCATAGTTCGGAACCCCCAGCTCGTCCCAGTGAGACCAGAGGAATGTTCCCTCATACTGGAAGTATTTCTCCAGGTCGCCTCTGAAGGCCTTTTTCCTCAGATCGCTCAGGGTTTTACCCCTCCAGTAATCAACGATCTTCTCCATCTCGGCGCGCCCCTCATCATCCAGAATATTTCTGGCATCATCAGAGTTCACTGCCCGCCACGGAGATTTCCAGTTTACCTCGATCGGATAATAGAGATCATCCGGCGTTGATCCGGAATGACCGACAATACGGGAGTTCGGGATAATAAAGATGCTCATATTCCTCAGGATATGCGCAATTGCCTTTGCGCGCCGCAGGACCATCGGTTCGCCTTCCGTGGCCTTATATGATTCGGTCAAAAACCGGTTCCTTTCCACATTCAGCTTTACTCCTCCGCGGTACATCCCCCGTGTGCTCTCATCCTTCTCATACCCCTGCCTGACATTTCGAGCGAGCTTCACGGAAACACTGTCTCGCAGCATTTTAAGTTCGTCACTCGATTCAACTGCTGTACCCATTGTAAACCTCCTTGCGGAATTTCAGATTTCAAACATGATTGAGTATCGGAGTATATAATTGCCGATGATGGTGGCCTGTTCTATATTCCGAAGTTTTTCTATCTCCCAACTGCAACCTCCAACCCCGATGATTCTATTAGCTTTCTGACACTCTCTACGGCCTCCTCCGTCGGAGGTGTGGTTCCTTCCATCAGATAGACCTTGCCCAACTTTGGATATTTGGATGACCCCAGATCATGGTAGGGGAGCACCGAGACCTGTTCCGCGCCAATATCCGATGCAAATTCACAAACCCGTTTTATATTTTCTTCAGAATCATTATAATCCGGAATAAGCGGTATCCGAATCCATATTCGTACACGTTGAGCGATTTTTCTGGCATTCTCGAGGATTCGTTCATTCCCGACACCGGTTCCCTTCTTATGCATCTCCGTGTCCATGTGCTTGATATCCTGAAGCACGAGATCAACATACTCAAGAACGCTCTCAATATCCTGCCACGGAGCGTTACCGGTCGTATCCAGAGCAGTGTGAATCCCCTTTTCCCGGCATCTTTTAAACACCTCTCTGACAAATTCCGATTGAAGAAGCGCTTCGCCGCCCGATATTGTCATTCCACCGTTTGAATTTTCATAAAATGTCCGGTCGTCCTCTACCTTTTTCACCACTTCATCTACCGTCATGTAATCCCCGACACATTCAATAGCCTTTGACGGGCATACCCGGGCGCATGCAAGGCAGTTGTCACACCTATCCCAGTCGATCTCCCTGCCCCTTTCGGTAAAAACGATCGCCCCGACCGGGCAGGCCTCCACGCACTTTTTGCACCCGATACATCGTACATCATATATCATGATTTCCTGATGCCGGTTGATTGATTCAGGATTACTGCACCACTTGCAGGAGAGGGAACATCCCTTCATAAAGACGGTCGTTCTGATGCCAGGACCATCGTGAAGAGAAAATTTCTGGATGTTAAATACCAGCCCCTTGTGAGTACTTTCAGAGTCTTTTAGGCTCAAAACATTAATCTCCTCTGGTTACGTATTATCACAGGCAAAGCCTCATCATTATTTGCTACATAAAGGACTGCTCCGTACGCTCAATGATATGGTCCTGGAGCCCTTTTGAAAGATCGATAAAATAGGCGCTGTATCCGGCAACTCTGATTATGAGGTTTTTATGCTTTTCAGGATTATTCTGTGCCCTGATAAGAGTTTCCCTGTCCACCACGTTAAACTGTATATGAGAGATCCCGAGATCCGCCCACGACCTGATATAGTTGTAAAAAACCTCTCTGTTGTACCCTTCAAGGAACTGTGGGGTGAACTTCTGGTTCAACAGATGATTATAGGTCGTAAGCGTGTCTATCTTCGAGCAGGATTTCAGGACAGCTGTCGGCCCGTTGACGTCCATTCCGGGCGTTGGCGAAAGGGAACCGTCGGCAAATCCGTCTCCGTCTTTTCTTCCGTCCGGTGTGGCAGGGGTGTCAAGAGAGAGGCCATAGGTGGCGGAAACCGCGCTGCCATCCAGGTGGAAATCGGAGCCATATGTATCTGAGAACTGCTCGATCACCTCTTCCGTACGGCGATGTACATCATAGGCAATAATATCTACATAATCATCGTCATTCCCGAACTTGGGCGCCGCCAACATTATCTGGCGCAGATCCTCATGCCCTTCCCAGTTTTTATCCAGGATTTCGATCAGCTCCTTCATACTAACTCTTTTTTCATCAAACACTATCTTCTTAATGGCTGCCATCGAATCGGCCACATTGGTCGGTCCCACGGCTATTGAGAAACTCTCGACACGTCCCTGATACCGCCACTTTCTGAGATCCTGTCCGCGTTCAATACAGCCGTCGGTCAGTGCAGATTCGAAGGGGCGTGGATACTGTTCGGCGTATATGCTCCTTGCGACATTTTCCACCATGATCTGCTTTTCCATAAAGAATCTGACCTGTTCGATATAGGCATCCATCACATCGTCAATCGACTCGAAGCCGGCCGGATCCTTCGTCGGTGCACCGTACTGTTCTCCAGTTTTGGGGTTGACCCCCCGGTGAAACACCCACCATAAACACCTGGGCAGGGAGAAGTAAGTTGCGTTCCGGCGCAGGATATTCTTGCCGGCAACATCGAGATAAACACATCCGCTTATGGTGTAATTTCTCGCATCCTCGAGAGGGCAGTTCCATTTCATCATCAGAGGAATTAGCGCCTTGTCATTCTGAAGGGACGGATACCCGACCCCGGTTTTGATAACATCAATCGCCCTGAGGATAAGCTCTTTGGGAGTACCATCATGGACTCGTAACACAATGCTCGGCTGCAGGGTTTGAAGCTCCAGAACGGAATCGAGCAGCATGTAGCTTGTCTCTCCGGTAACATCCCTGCCCTCCGAGTCAACACCACCGATAACAAGAGACTGGAGGACCTGGACACCGCCATAAACCTGTGTGGTGGTTGGGGAATACATCTGGCCGAGCTCCTCAAGGTGGATCCGAGTGTGTTTAATCAGCTCGACCGCTTCCTCTCTGGTGATGGTACCCTCGGCACTATCCTTTTGATAAAAGGGTTCCATGATCAGGTCAAAGCGAATGCCGCAGCCGAGGGTGATAAATTCAATCTGATGCCCGATAATGTGCACAAAGATAAAGGATTGAAGAGCTTCCTGGAAGGTCGATGCCGGATCTGCAGGAACTTTCCTGCAGATCCTGGCAATCTCCTCAAGCTCCCTTTTCCTCTCCCCGTTTTTCTCTTCTTTTGCCAGCTCTTCTGCTTTTACAGCGTATCTTTCAGCCCACTGTATTGATGCTTTCAGGGCAATGATAACTGCCTCCAAAAAATCTTTTTTCTGAATATAATCGGAAGGAGGTTTCCTTCCTAACTCCTTGAGCTTTTCCTCCGCCTCTCCGATGATCCCCTTCAGGCCGATGGTAAGTACTTTTTCGTAGTTGGGAACACCCTGGTCCGACCATTGCGACCAGAGCATGGTACCTTCATATACCCAGTATTTTTCCAGATCCGGGGAACCGGCAAATGCTCTTTTTCTTATATCACTTACTGTTTTCCCATCCCAGTACGCAACAATCCTGTCGAGCTCCTTTCTTCCCTCATCGTCAATCAGCGCCCTCCCCTCATCACTATGGAGCAGTCGGTACACCGACTTCCAGTTTTGCTCAACCGGCCAGAAGACTGCATCCGGTGATGATGTATAATTTCCGATTATTTTCTCCCAGTCACGGATATATATGGTCATATTGAGAAGTATATGCTCAAGTCCCCTGGCCTGGCGAATCACTGTCGGCTCACCTTCGGTCATTTGGTAAGACTCGGTCAGCAGGCTATTCCTCTCCAGACAGACCTTTACACCCGGCCGATAGATCTCCTGACTTCCCTCGGTCTCCTGGCCCCTGCGAACGTTACGCACCGCCTTAATACTGATCTTCTCATTCAAGTGTTCATGCTTATCGGGTTGTGCTACTGCCATTATATCTTCTCCCTTCAATGCCTTTGTGATAATTCCTTGTAAAATAAATTCAGAGATTCCCGGCAGAGATTGCATCTGAAAGAAGCACGGCAACTTCTTTTATCTCTCTCATCTTGTCAAAATTTCGACCCTGGTCTGCTATAAACCACCGGAGCGTCATATGAGTAAATGCTCCCAGAAACATATTTCTGAAAACCCTGATGTTAATATTCGGTACACCTGCCTCATCGCTGATGATTTCCTGTACCAGTTTTTCAAGCTCGACCACGTATTTATACTGGCTCTTGTATGCACGTGATTGATAAAAACGTCGGTTAAATTGAATCATGGTTAGAAAGACGACGACAAAATCTTTATCATCCATATACTGCTGAAAATAAGTATACATGAAGAGCCACAGCTTTTTTTGGGGGTTGTTGCTGCTGAAGGTCTGTTTAAGTTCTTTTACATGTTCCCTGAAATGCTCATCTGAAATAGAGAGGAGGATATCCTCCTTGTTTTTGAAATACCCGTAGACAGTCCCGTCCGCCACGTCAGCTGTGCGGGCAATTTCCGCAATGGTCGTCCTGGCATACCCCTTCTCGGAGAATGCCTGAACTGCTGCTTGAAGAATGCGCTGCCTCTTATCCGCAGACCGGTTCTCGATACGGTATTTACACAGAAGCATTTGATCGAGAAGCTGCATAATATCTTCCAGGTCTAAAACAGCATCAGGCTTTTCTCTGGTAACGAAATACCGGATTGCCTCATAATCCATGAGGCCAAAAATGATGTCCCGAACCAGCCCGACGTTCATGTCCGCCCTGAAAACCTCCTCCCTGACGCCTTCGTTAAGAATTGACGTCAGGATTCTGGAATACTTCCGAACCAGCTTATAGGCGCCTGATTGATAAAAATTACTGTTATTCCTGCAGTCAAAGAGCACCAGACTCATAAATTCTCTGTTAATGTCGCTGTATCGCAGGTGAGCCCAGATAAGCTTACGTAATTTGTTATGGGCATCGCTGATCCCCTGCAGGTGCTCGTCAAGGAAAAGCAGGTACCGGGCCATATGTCCCTCAGCAACCGAAAAGAGCAGATCAACCTTTCCCTGGAAGTGCAGATAGATGGTTGGTTCCGTGACTCCCGCTTCTTGAGCTATTCCGTTCAAATTGGAACCCTCGAATCCTTTCAGGGTCATCACCCTGGAAGCAGCATTTATAATATTCTCCCTGGTTGATATCGTATCCGGCCTGTTTTCACTCATTTCCCGCCTCTTTCTCCTCTGTACAGAATCATAATTAGTGAACTCGCAATGTGATCCCACCCGTTTTTGCAATCGTCAACTTTAGTCTCATTCATTTTATACTTAAAATAGCATAACACTAAAGCGCTTGTCAAACTTTTTTTGTTAAATTTCGACTTTAAAAGGTCATTATGTATATGCTTTCCACCATCGGAATTTCAATAAATTACACGGACGTAATTCAGGAACCTCTGCAAAAATGCAGGATTCTGACCGGTCATGTTCGTAAGGATTCGGTTAAGACTGATACCGTGGGCTCCCGGAGGGAGAGAGAAGAATCTATGGTAAGCGATTGAAACTGCCTCTTTCACGGAACAGAAACATGTATATAAACAAGATCATTAACTCCATTCCCGAGTAGGAGATGGAGATACAAATATTTTTTCAGGAATTTCCTCGGGGAAAAGATTAAAACTGACGCCGAAGATTGTCAAAACAGCACGCCAGCATTTCACACGAGGACTCCTTCAATGAGACATGCTGCTTCTTACTTGTGCTGAGCCTGCCGAAGCATCGGTGATTAATCCTTTACAGTAAGTCTCGTGTGTAGATGAAGTCACTTGAATTTTTTCGCGCGCCGAAAAAAGCGAAACGCCATACAGACATACCTATTCTGTATAGGTCTTTTATAGAGCCAATTCAATTTTTTTGTCAATATCTATTCCGTATAAATTTTCATGTTCACGGCGCTCTTGATTTCAACTCCAGCGGTTTTCCTGGCTTGAAATATCCTTTTAATCCAGATAAACCGCGCGTCTTTGAAAGGAATATAATGCACTTCATGTATCTCACCGGTTGCCGTGTTTACAAGTTCGCGGGTTCCTGTCAAATGAACGTGCGGATGGTAATTGAGCACGTTTACGCTTTTATGCAGAGCTGCGAGGGTTCCAGGCTGCCGTTCATCTTGCTTTTCCCCCGATGACGAAAGCAGTATCTTTTTATACACATCCGAGGCGAGCGTGGTTATTTTTTCAACCTCGCATTTTCTTTCGAAAATCATGCGGGACACGACGCCCGGTAACGTGAAAGTGACGTGAGTGTGATGAAGCGTCGAAATCAATATGTGAGAAAGGTATACTGCTCCCCTGCCCTGACGAGTCGCCGATAAATCATGATATTATGGAATACACGCGACAAACCCGGAACATGGAACGTGACGGATGATAGGGCCATCACAAGAACCAGCGCCTCCTATACCATTCAACCGGAAGGCGAAAAAAGTGTGCTTGATTTTTCTGCTGGAAATTTGTAATATAAAGAGAGATAGAAAAATACAAAGAGAGAAGAGCGGGATAAGAGATAGAGAAGATGAAATCCAAATACACATTGGTTTGTAGTACAATAGTATTCACCTGACATTTTACCTCTGAAAATTCCCATTCGCTCTTCGGTCGAGATATAATTTTCTCGATCTTTAAACATTTTATAAACATCCGTAAAGAAAACATTTCCGATAGTTATCGGTTGGCCGGGGAGGGATTGTTCCTCAACCAGGATCTTCTCGACAGAGGATTGGTGCGGGTGTTTTAAACATTAACGGCAGAAGGATAGCGTCGATGAAATAGTAAGCGATTACATCAATGCGGGATTTTAATTTTACGTGATGTGTCCCGGTGTTGAGGGCTGGTTATATTATAGCGGTAATGGGCGGGGGATGTTCCAGTATATTTGCCAACATATCGATTCATCATATGTTTTTTTAATAAAAATGTAACTTGTATAGAAATACTTATCGGTATTAATATTCTTCTTTATCATTTCATCCAGATACCTTATTACCGCAAAAGCGAGAATAAAAGAAACAGACATCTTAAGGAACTTCCTAAGATCCTGGCAGTACTCATATTCGTATTCATTGAAGATGATATTTATCCTTTTCCAGTTATCTTTCAGGTCCCTCTCCTGATATTTTACTCTGGAATTCATTTTAATCATCTTGTGATTATCCTTCATAATCCTCTGAATGAGCAGTTTAATAATGGAGGTTCTGTTTCTCCCCGTCATCGAGGCGCTCTGATCCAGTTTGTCGAGAATGGTTTTGTTAACATGCAGGGTAGTTTCGATGAGCATAACATTCTCCGGTTGTTTACAGTCTATATAGAATACGATTTGCAATTGAGAAATATAAACAGAGAATTAAAACTATGGCAACAGGTCTTTGATTGGGATATCCTGTTACAAAAAGAAGCTCGGCACGGATGCCGAGCAAATACGGCTGGTGCAATCACGGATGATTGTCACCAGCCGTTGGGGGAGTGATGCGACAGAATAGTGCATATTAGATTAATTTTTTGCAGTTGAGAATCATATATAATTAAGGAATAGCCATACCAGTTTTATTTAAACTCATTTATTTTGCTCAATGGATTTATAAAAGAGGTTGAGCATACATAATATAAGCGAACACACGAAGTGAGAGCGTATTGTGCCGAGGACGCCAGGGATGACATCCGCAGGCACATAGTGAAGGTACAGTAAAAGGAAGTACTAGCCTCCACGGCGATTGAGTGGCGACTTTTTCTTTGGCTACTTTCTTTTTTGTCGGTAAAAAAGAAAGTAGCAATTCCCTCTCTTTCCAAAGAGGATCCCAGATTAAATCCATTATTATGATAAATAGGGAGTTCAAACGGCCGGGAGAAGTATGCATGTTGATTAAAAGGTCGTGAATCGCTCTCTCACAGGGAAACGCCGTGCTTCTCCATGAACTGCCGGTACTTATAAATCTTGCATGCGACGCGCGAAGCCCGTTCGGCGCTGGGGAATGAGGGGATGCCTCCCTCGATGAGCTTGTCGACAAAACCTGCCCGTATCCCTTCAAGCTCGGGATTGTTCTGGAAAATCCTCGGTATGACGATAACGACGGGCTTCTTCACGGTGGCGAGTCCCTTCACCATGACGCGGACGCTCTCATCCCAGAGCTCCTTGACCATGAACCGGGACATCTCCGGATACTGGCATACGAGAACGATGTCGACATTGGGATCCAGTGCCGATTGCGTCGCGGCATTGACGAATATATTCGGATCGAAGCCGAACATCCCCAGATCGATTGGATTTCTGGTCGAGGTGTTCACCTGAGAGATATCACGGGCAATCTTGTCCCTAACCTCGGGCGAAAGGGTCGGAACGGAGAGCCCGTTCTGGCTCACCGCGTCGGTGAGCTCCACCGAGCTTCCACCACCTGCAACCGCAATGCAGGTCCGGAGACCGCGGGGGAGAAAGCCGAACCGCAATGCGAAGAGAATATCACCCATCTCCTCCTGTGTCTCTGCATTGATTACGCCGAGCTGGCTCATGATCGAATCCCACACCTGTGCGGGGATGGCCATCGCCCCGGTATGGCTCTGCGTCGCCCGGGTACCCTCTTCCGATCTCCCCCCTTTCCAGAGAATCAGCGGTTTCTTCTTCTCGAGAATGATATACCGCGCCAGCTCCTTGAACCGCCTGCCGTCCTTAATATCCTCAACGTAACCGCAGATGTATTTTATGTTCTCATCGTTTGCGAAGTATTCCAGAATATCCTCGTTGGTGATATCCGCCTGATTGCCGACGCTTATCACCTTGTTAAAGCCGATCTTGAGGGAGATGCCTCTTATCAGAAAGTTCAACGCATGGCCGCCCGACTGCGGGAAGTATCCCACATCGCCAGGCTCAGCCTGTTTGAGGGGAGGATAGTAGACGACTCCGGATTCCGAGCAGTGAACACCGATGCAGTTCGGACCGATGATCCTGGTCTTTCCCCGTCGAGCGATCTCGACGAGTCTCTTCTCCAGATCCTGCTCGCCGAGCTCTGAGAACCCCGAGGTGAAGACGAGAACGAATTTCGTCTTCGCACGGACACAATCCTCGAGAACGGGGAGAACCCTCTCACGGGGAAGCATGATATAGGCGTAATCAATCTCTTCCGGAATGTCGCTGATGCTGGGATAACATTTTATACCGTGAATCTCCTGATGGTTCGGATTCACCGGATAGAGATTTCCCGTGTAACATTCCCGCAGGCTGTTGAAGAAACCTGCCCGATCACGCACTATCTGCGGAGATGCGCCAATAACCGCTACCGTCTTGGGATAAAAGAGGGGATCCAGATCAATCATACTAATTGTTCACCTTCTCTCTCAGAATGTTCTTACTTTTGTACAGGTGGAAGGTCAGATGATAAAACCGGAAATTACTGAGCTGGTTCCTTCAGAACAACCAGCGCATCAACGGCAACCGGTTTATCGCCTGCTATGATAAGGGGATTAATATCAATTTCGGCAATCTCGTCAAATTCCACTCCGAGATTTCCGATACCGACGAGCGCCTTCTTGAGCAGCTCCCGGTCGGCCTTCGGCTGTCCTCTGAACTCATCGAGCAGCTTCTTCGTCTTAATCTCCTCGAGCATCTCCTCTGCATCGATCTCGGTAATCGGGGCAACCCGGAAGCTTACATCTTTTATAACCTCCGTAAAGATGCCACCGAGTCCGAACATGACACAGGGACCAAACTGCGGGTCTCGGCTCAATCCGATAACGAATTCTCTATCACCCTTGACCATCTCCTGTATCAGGACACCTTCGATCTCGACGCCCGCACCGGCAATTTCATCATAGGCCTGTGCAACTTCTTCCTTCGTCCTGAGATTCAGGCGAATCATGCCCATTTCCGTCTTGTGCGTCAGGTTATGGGATGACCCCTTCATGGCCACCGGGTAGCCAATACCCTCAGCGATCTTAACGGCATCATCTTTCGAGGTTGCGAGCTCTTCCTTCGTTATCGGCACGCCAACCGATGCCACAACTTTTTTCGATTCGTATTCCGAAAGAGCCTTCTGCCCGTTCTTGAGAGCCTTCTGCAGTAATTCCTTCATCGTGTATCTTCCTGTTATTTAATATCACCTCATTGCGCTCGTACACATTCCGGAGAACAGTACCTCTCACTCCTCCTCGCTCCCGCACTGTGCGGGAGTGCTGCTCACGGTACCGGCGAACGTTTTATATACAGATCACCGATAAAATAATACCGCATAAAGTCAAGTACTAATCATTAAAAATATATACCGTTTTGCCGCTGATGATCGTCCTCTCCGGGAGCGGGCTTCCGCTTCAGAGTGCTCGCGGCTTACTCCCCGGGGAAGCTCGGTCAGGATTATATCTTGAGAATCCTCCTCGCGTTCTCACCCAGCCACTTCGCTTTGACCTCATCTTTCAGGGGAAGTGAATCAATCTCCGCTATGCTCCTTCCGAAGTCCTGTGCGGGCCAGGCGGTCGCAAAGAGTATCTTATCCTGAAGGAGGGTATTCCCGTATCGCAGCATGGTTTCCCACCCCGAGCCGGGAGCACCGATATACTTCGGATTGATAGCAGAGATATCGGTATACACATTTGCATGTCGCCACAGGAGGGCCATCATCTCATTCACCCAGGGCCACCCGCCGTGGCCGGCGATAATCCGCAACTCCGGGAAATGCCCCGCCACCTCGTCCAGATAGAGCGGGCGACCGTAATCCATGGTCAGCTGAGGAACGAAGTTCAGCGCCGAGTGAATCCAAATCGGGACATCGAGTTCAACGCACTTCGCATAGATCGGATAGTACCGCTTGTCATTGCTGCGCAACTGATGCAGCCAGGGCTCAAGACAGAGACACTTCATGTCCCACTCTCTTACGGCGTGCTCGAGGTCCCGCACGGCAGTCATTCCCTTGTGCGGATCGACCGCTCCCATAAACATGAAGCGATCGGGATGGGCCTGTGCAAAGCGGGCAACGGTCTCATTGGGGACAACCATAGCCATAGTGGTCTCTGCATCCTCGGCGGTCAGAAGCACCCGGTCGACCCCCGCTTCATCCATGAGCCCGAGAAGAAATCCACCGGGATCATCGAGAACGGCATCCATCATGGACTTCTTATCCTCGTCCCCGTAGAGCTCGGTATATTTTGCAAAGGGTCCTGCAGGATTTGCAAATCCCTCTACGGTCTCCTTCAGGGGGGGGATAACACATACGTCGACAATATACCTTTTTGAATCACCCATTCGCCACTCCTTCTGTTGATTTCGCCCCTCTGCGCTTATAGCCGATTATGAGCGGCAATTCGACTGCAGCTTCTGCCGATTATCGCATTGAACGGTACCGGCGATCACGCGCTCCCGCACCAGCGAATGATACAATCAGCGATGACCGCTGATGCTTGAACGAGCTGCTCCACCGGCACCCATTCATCTTCAGTATGTGCCTGATAGATGCTCCCGGGACCGTACATAACGGTCGGCGTTTTCGGCTCGATATTCAAAAGCTGCTGCATATCGGCAGGACTCGATAATCCGCAGTGCACCGGTTTTTCCCCGAGTACATCGTGTATGGAATCACCCACCGCCCGAACGAGCGGATGATCTTCATCCAGTGCTCCGGGGTAACTCCTGCCACCCAGAATAACCCAGCTCACGACGGGAGGATGCTCGCGAAACCAGGGATCATCAGCGGTCGCCGTGGAGATGATCATCTCCTCCATCTCACGTGCAATACGCTTCGGATCCTCCCCCGGCATCACCGTCGCCCGTGTCCAGACCTGAACGGCACTGGGGACGCGGCCGATATTACCGCCGTCAACTCTCGTGATATTTATCACCGGCGAAGATGCCGGCGTCTCCGGTGCATGCGCGAAGAGCGGATGGGGGACGCTGCGCTTTCGATACGCTCGCCACTTCTCAATTCCCCGAACGACGGCATAAGCCTTCTCGACGGCATTGACCCCCTTCCATGAGGTCGTTCCGTGTGAGCTCACCCCCGAAACGGTGATGATACCATAGACGCCGCCGGTCAGTGCCCTCGCAATGGAGAGCTCCGTCGGTTCCGCGATGAGACACCCGTCAGCCTGTATGCCTTTAGCCTGCAGAGCGAGGATCCCGTTCCCCGGCCCCTCCTCCTCGATGACACCCGACACGATGAGATCACCCTTCAGCCTGACCCGCCCGACGATCTCCCTGACTGCCGAGAGACAGGCGGCGGCGCCCCCTTTCATGTCACAGGAACCGCGACCGTAGAGGAGATCCCCCTCAACGGTGGCTTCCCAGGGGGGCCTGCTCCAGGCTGCCGGATCCGCATCGACCACGTCGAGATGAAAGTTCAGCATGAGGCTCCGTCCGCCGCCGGCTCCTCGCAGGATTCCGACGACATTGGGTCTCCCCTCGTAGGGGAAGGTGTAGCGGTAGAAGGCATCGGGATAGCGCCGCGTCATTTCGTCCGGATCAATCTCAAAGGAATCGACTTCAAATCCGCAGCGGGAAAGCCAGTCTATCAGCCACCGGGCCATTGCACCCTCGCTCCCTGTCGGCGAGGGTATCGATATCATCTCTCCCAGAAGTGAAATAATGTCACCACGGGAGCTCAGCAGTTTCGATACGATTTCATTACCATTCATAAACAGCGCTCCAGCATTTCCCTCTACCTCCTGCTATAATCTTTTTTCCTGCTCCCGGCGCTGAAGATCAGGATAATTTACGCCCTCCCCCGCCGAAAGAGGAGATAATAGCCGCAGCCAACGACAATCCAGCCGAAATAGACGCCAAGCGCCCACGGTTTCAGAATGGCCAGTGAAATGAGCCAGGTGGGAATGACCGCAACAATGGCAATTATCGGAACAGCGGGGTAACCGGGAACACGGTAGGGCCGATCGAGATCCGGTTCTTTTCTTCGCAGCACAATGAGCGTTATCGCGACGAGCAGATAGCATATCAGCACCGACGATGCAGCGGTATCGAAGAGGACGATAAGCTCCTTGATAAAGCTCCCCGCGACGCCAAGCAGTCCCAGAAAGATGATGCCGACAGAGGGGACATGAAAGCGCTGATGAATGCGCTCAAAGGCCGATGGCAGCTCGTTGTCCTTTGCCATTGCCATAAGCAGCCGGGATCCACCGACGAGAAATGCATTCATAGTCGTGATGAGACCGCAGACACCGGCGATAATGATAATGGTTGGCCCCTTCTCCCCAAGTGCCTTCAGTACCGCCGGTATAATCGGAATGTGCTCCGTGCTCTTGGCAATCTGCTCCCAGGGGACGAGACCGGCCGTCACAACGATGACCATAACGTACACGAAGCCGACAAAGAAGATTGATGCCGGTATGATAAAAACCATCTTCCGGATGGGTGCATCAACCTCCTCGGCAGCCTGGGGCAGCACATCGTAGCCCATATATGCCAGCATGGCAATCGGAATCATGAGGAAAATCCCCCCGACTCCTCTGCCGAAGAATGGCTCGAAGTTCGAGAGATCAAGGGCAGGGAGGCCAGCAAAAACATAGATGAGGATGCCCACAAAGAGCGCAGTTGTCAACAGGAACTGCACGATACCGGAGAGGCGGATGCCAATCAGATTGATAGCGGTAAAGAGAATGGCCGCCGTAACACCGATAACCGTTGGGGAGAATTGCGGGAGGATCCCATTAATGAGCTTGCCGATAATGATGCACTCTCCGGGCATCATTGCGGCATAGGCGAGAACGAGTATCCAGCCGGTAATGAAGCCCGGGAATTTCCCCAGCCCCCTTTTACATAGATATACTCCCCGCCAGCATAGGGCATCGCCGAGCAGAGCTCCGCAAAGCAGAGACCGATAAAGAGGCTGAGAAAGGCGGCGATTGCGAGCGAGAGCACGACTGCCGGTCCCGCCCGGTCGAGCAGCACGTTTGCGAGAATCGCCCACGCCATACCGACCATCGCTCCGGTAATGAGAGTAAAGAGGGTAATCAGGGTAAGTCCACGAACTAACGTCGATTGTTTTTCCATAATAGTGTTCGCTCCTTGCCTCAAGTTTTTTACTCGTGATACGTTATAGGTAATAGATAATAGGGTATATGTTATCAGATTATTATTTACAATTACCTAATCACTAATCACCAATCACTATTCACTATTCACGCATTTGCGAATCTATTACTACTCTCAGCATAATATGACTGACAGCTTTCAAACAAAGTCTATTTCTTATCGTCCTTCTCATATACCCGCTCGAAGTTATCCACCTTGTACTGCGATCGCTCGAGGGTGTTCGGCAGAACCATCTTAACAACCGGGGTAAATACGAGCTTCTCCCGCATGGTCCGCCTGAGCTTCTCGGCCAGCTCATCTATCTTCTCCTGTGGATAACCCTCACCGTATTCGATCTTCAATTCGAGATTGGTATCCACCACCGGTCCCGGTTTATAGAGAACAATTCTGAACTCACCGGTGGTTTCAGGAACAAAGGATGCGATGACATCCCGTACCGCGGCAGGATAGACATTAACCCCCTTCACCTTGAGCATGTCGTCGGTGCGGCCCAGAACGGTAAACCGGAACGAGGTTCTCCCGCAGGAGCACTTCGACGTGTAGACCCGGACCATGTCCCGGCAGCGATAGCGGATAACGGGTGTTGCTTCGCGATCGATGGTCGTATAAACGATCTCTCCCTCCGCACCGTCAGCCATGGGCACCGGCTCCAGCGTTGCCGGGTCAATCAGCTCGGCCAGCACGATCCCATGAGCGCAGAAGTGCATCCCCTCCGATTCTCCGCACTCACTGGCCAGATCCGCGGCCACATCGGCAAGGCCGTAATAATTCCTCGCCACAATGCCCCACTCATCTTCGATCCGCTTCCGATCCTCGTCGGCCAGTGCCTCGCCGGCCATGAATCCCTTGGTGAAGCTGAGATCCCGGGGATCCTTCTTTATCTCTTTCCGGACATACTCGGCGAGGAATGTCGTCGCTGACGGCGTGGCGAAGAGTATGGTCGGCTTCAGATCGAGAATGAGCTGCATCAGCTTCTCAATGCCGGTGGTGGCCAGGGGAGCGGGAATGACGCACACACCCATTGCTTCCGCAGAGACCGCTTCCGAGAGCCCGCCAACGAAGAGGGTGAAGTTGGCCGGGTTGATAAATGAGTCCCCCGGGCGTATGCCGCCTGTCCACGCATGGCGGGCGAAGAGCTCCTTCCAGTTATCGGCATCGCGTGCCGTGAGGCCGACGTAGAGCGGTCGTCCGGTGGTACCGCTCGTTCCCTGAACCCGCACAATTGAAGGAAAGGGGGCGCACTGATGCCCGCCGAGGCCGCCATCCTCGCTCTGTGTTACTCGCAGATCGTCTTTGGTGGTAAAGGGGAGCTTGATGATGTCCTCTCGGGATCTGATATCACCCGGCTTCACGCCGGCTTCTTGAAACTTCTTCCGGTAAAAGGGGGAATTATCGTATATATACCTGATCTGCTTCACCAGTATCCGCGACTCCATTTTGTTGAGCTTCTTCTTCGAAATCGTCTCCATCTCTTCATTCCAGTACTTTCGATCCATAAACGCCTCCTCATTGTCGTTGAATTATGTAAGTGAATATACCACGATATGAGCCGAGAGAGAAACCGGTTGAACAGACGAAGCCTTTTTGCGAAACACTCACGGCGGACTGTACCCGCCCGCAAGAAGAGCTCAGATCAGATTATGAACGCCGTAAAACCGGCATTTACCCAGATCACCCGATTTACATACCGGTTCTCTCAGACAGCGAGCCCGGAGCGATATGACGTCGCGCCTGCCAGTGTGCACGGGATGCGCGGGGAAAAGCAGGTCACGAAAACATCAAATTAACAGCTTCAGGATGTCCCCCCATTAACCAGGAGATGATCCCTGAAGTAACCGTATTGATCAATAAGGCTCACTCCCGGTGAGCCAGGGCCGCTTCTCGCCGACGAATCCTGTTATCTCTTCGTATATAAGCTGAAAGGGGAGATCCGATTGCGGTTCATACTTTTCCAGATATTCGATAAAGGGTCTTCCCTTCAGATCGGTATCAGGCAATACCGCATCATCCTCACCGTTAAACTCAACGAGGCGCAGATCGTTCTTCTCGCACAGCTTCCTGTCAAAGGTTGCAGCCACGCTTATCCACTTTCCGTCCAACAGGAACTGGTTGTAGCCATGAAAGGGAAACACATTATCGCCCAGAACCTCCACTATCTTCCCGGGTACCCGGTGATTTCTGATCTTGGCAAATGCCAGTCGACCGGGAATTCCCGCAGCACGCCCAAGCGCTGCGAGGAGCACCGCCTTCTGCACACAGTACCCCTTTTTCCACTGAAGGATTCGTGACGCGATGAAGTCCTCCTCGAAGGTTGAGCTCATGTAGAGATTGTAGCGGATTTCATCCCTGACAAAATAGAAGAGTTGGACTGCTTTCTCCTGATCGCGTGAGCAATCCGCAGTGAGCTCCCGTGCGGTTTTGATTATCTCGCTGTTCTCGCTATCGATTGTATAGGTCGGCTGCAGGTACTCTCCTGATTCATTCATCCGTTATTCCTCTGGAAGGCTGAAAAAGTGATACGGCACTGACACTGAAAAGTCAAGAAAAAATCGGTGAACTGATACTGAGCCCCGTATACCCCGCCGATAAAAAAGTGATTGCCAAAATTATATCAACCTGAACAGATGCATGATGTCTGAAGCATATAGAGAAAATGAATATCTCGTTCAAATCCCATCAAACAAAAGCGATTGTACCATTGTTCGATCCTGAAGGGAAATGCGAAGAATGCAGTTAGAGGTACTAATCTTATGAGCTACGTGTGCATACTATTCACCATCGGATTGATTATTCTCATTCACGAGACCGGGCACTTTATCGCTGCCCGATTAACCGGGATACCGATAGAGCGATTCTCTGTCGGCTTCGGTCCGAAGCTTTACGCTCACCGGGGGAAGCACACCGAATACCTGATATCGCTCATACCGTTAGGGGGATATGTCCTTCCCGCAACCACCGAAGCCGACTTCTACAAAATCCCGGTTTTACGGCGCATCGTATTCTCACTGGGGGGACCCGTTGCCAATATAGGCTGCTCCCTGCTTATGCTCGCGATTGCACTGATAATACAGCAGGGCTTCTCGTTCACCGCGATATTCGTAAAACCGCCCGCGATTCTCAGCAGCCAGGCAGTAGCAATCGTCTCCGCACTACCGCAACTCTTTTCGAGGCCGGAAAGTATCTCCGGGATTGTCGGCATTGTCTCGCAGGGGGGAAAGCTCATCGGTGCGGAACCGCTCACCCTCCTGCGTTTCGGGGCATTTCTCAGCCTGAATCTCGCCATCTTCAATCTCCTGCCGATACCGGCTCTTGATGGCGGCAAGATTCTCCTCTTTCTGCTGGAGAAAATTCATCCCAGGCTGGTAAAGCTGCATATGCCCCTCGCTCTTGCCGGATGGGGCCTCATTGTCCTGTTGATGATATACGTAACCATTCTCGATGTACAGAAGCTCCTGGCCTGATATAATTCCGAAAGAGTCCATCAAGGAGGTCCGCCCTCTCGAATTCGTCAGAGCAACGTGATCAGGAGGGCTTCGAAAAGAGCGCCTGCGCCAGCAGACCGGCGAGGGAGGCGACCAGCATTCCGACCCCGGCGGTTGCAGCATCATCTCAGATTCTGCTCAGATATTCACCATATCTCGTCAATGCCGCCAGGGCATTGGCACCCCTGAGCGGTGAAGTGAGAAGGAGAATCCCATTCTTCTGAAGAGCCTCAACAAATGAGCCGCGCTGATCGATTATCCCCTGGTCAACCACCGGCACGATAGGCTTTCGGAAGGTTTTTATGAGATCAGTGATACCCCGGGCTATCTCCTCATCGGCTTTTATGAAGATATCGCCGAGCTTCTTCATCTCGTAAAGATCCGAATAGGGCGAGTTTTTGATGGCGCTCCCGCGCACCGATCCGTACCCCACACCGAGCAGCATGACGGAGTCGATGTACTCGCAGGCGAGGAGGGTTTTCAGGCACTCAAAGAGAGCACCCTCCTTCATGCCCGCGACAGTATCCACGGGATTTCCCCTGCTCCACCAGGGGGGCAGCAGGGTATCGAGCGTGGCGACCGTTTCGCTTGCAAGGCGAACAACCTCAAGACCCGCCCGCTCAAGGGCATCGGCAGCAAGAACGCCCCAGCCACCGCCGAGGGTCAACACGCCGACACAACGGCCCGTCGGTCTCGGTTGAGAACACAATACCGTTGCAAAATCCTCAACCTCCTCAATACCGCGTGCCCGGAGTGCACCTGTCTGCGAGAACGCCGCGCTATAGACATCGTCACGACCGGTCATGGAGCCGGTATGAGAGGCGCTGGCGGAAGCGCCGGCACCGGTTGACCCTGATTTGAGAACAATCACCGGCTTCTTCCGGGTCACCCGTTTCAGGGTGTCCAGCAATGCCCTTCCATCATCGATTCCTTCGATATATGATATAATGAGCTCCGTTTCGGGATCTTCGCCGAGATAGTGCAGAAAATCAACAGTGCTGAGATCGGCTTCATTCCCGCTCGAGATGGACCGGCAGATTCCGAGACCGCGACGTGTCAGGGCCCGAACGAGCGAATAGCCGACATTACCGCTCTGAGAGACGATGGAAACGGGACCGGGCTCCGGTACAATCGCGGGCATCAAAACGGTAAGCCGTTGAGGAATCATGCTGATCAACCCCATGCAGTTCGGCCCCATGAGCCTGATTCCATGCCGTTTCACAAAGCGTGCTATCTCCCGTTCGAGCTTTCGACCCGATTCACCCGTTTCCGAAAACCCCGCGGTAATCACCACGCAGGCTCTGATCCCCAGCTGCTGCACCTCTTCCAGCACGCTCATTACGTTCCGGGCCGGCACCACAATGACAACGAGATCAACAATCTCCGGAATGTCGCTGAGCCGGGGATACACCGGAACATTGAAAATATCCTTCTCGCCGGGATTGACAGGATAAATCCTCCCCTGATACCCTCCGAGAAGCGTGTTATGGAGGATGATGGCACCCCATTTTCTGAAATTGCGGGAGGCACCGACAATAGCCAGCGACTGCGGGTTAAAGAAAGAGATGATATCATCGGGAATAACTTTCATCGCTCATCTGCTCCTCTATGATTCTCCGATCATGCATCCTCGTTTTCATTACTGTTTGAGGAGGGGAATTCTGTTATCATCGAAAGCAGCACTACCGTGAACAACAGTAGAACGGTCAAGTGCGAAGTCAACAACAATGTCGTACGACATGCTGATTCGCACTGCAATCACTTGAGAATGATTTGTTTGAACAGTCGGGATGTCTATCCGAAAAGGGTGATTGTATACGCTACCGCGATGAGCGCATCAGTAACCAGCACCACCATAACATTCAATCCGAGAGCGGGAAGGAGCCTTTCGGTATCGTTTCCATGTCTTATTGCTATCATCGCAGCGATTACCGCCACAGGGAGCGTCAGCAGGGCGACGAGCACCCATTTCGTCGCAATACCCAAGATCGGCAGGAGTATGATGCAGGAAAATACCATCAGGAGTCCGAAGCTATACAGATACGCTGCTCGCTCCCTCCCGAGGAATATGACAAGATGATATCGCCCCCCTCCCTTGTCAGCTTCGGCATCGGGAAACTCATTCAGGAACAGGAGGAGGCTTGTCAGTATGCCGGGAGGTATGGAGATCAGAAGCACTTCAAGCGGAATCAACTCGGAAAGCGGCAGCGATGGAGTACCGGTCATACCGATGTAGCTCCCCACGACAACAGCGGAACCGAGTGTGAGCCCCGCAAAGAGCTCTCCCAGAAGCCATCGGGCAAGAAAATCGGTATAGAATACTATTGCGATACCCCCCATTCCCATCAGCACTAAAATGAACCAGTGGGAGCGCACACTGAAATAGATGCCAATGGAAAAGGCGGCGAGGAGCGTGCCGATGGCAGCGCCAAGCACAGCCCGCGGGCTCGTCCTGGACGCCTGCAGCATGCCGCTTCCGCCGCTGAAGGGCGTTCGCCTGGTATGATCGTCAATGCCGGTGCGGTAATCGGAGTACTCATTGAAGAGATTAACCGAACTGTGGGCCAGAACAACACCGATAACGAGAAGAAGCGCGTGCAGTATATCGAAATGTCCCGTACCCGCCCTACTAATCCTCGAAGCGGCGAGGGCGAGCCCGATACATACGAGCAGGACGGCGAGGATCAGAAAATTCCCCCGAACCTGCGCTGTCCAGACCCTGATCCTGTTGCTAGTATCTTCTTTCATATATGATTACCCGGTAAAGAGAATAAAAAACGAGATACGTGCTATCTGCGATGAGATCATCATGGTAACAGTGAATAGTTAAAAGCAAACCGTGATGGGTAATTTCATTATCGTGACGAGAAACCGGCTGCCCGTTACTCGTCACCTCTCACCCGTCACGAGCATGAAGCATTTCCAAAACACTTTTTTTCATATCGAACTGATAAAAAATGCTTTTATCCTATTCCATGCGCGCAGGGAGAATCACAAAAACGAGGTTTTAGAAATGTCTCTCCCGGCACGAAAAACACCGTTTCCAGAAATGCCTTTATAAACATCTATACGGGAAGAGCTCGCGTATATTCACACGAGAAATGCCCTCCTCACCCGCATTGAAGAGACGGATGCAGCTCTCCCGGTATAGCGGCCTCGTATTGCCGAAAGGCCATACCGCTCGGAGCTGCAATTCCCTGACTCAGGAACCCCTGACTTTACCGAAATGCAATGCGAGCCCTATAGCGACGGCAAGTGCACCGATAAAAATGAGGAGAACGGAGAGTGAGAATCCACAGACAATACCCCCGACCCAGTAGATCAGAATATAGCCAATGACGAAATTAGTCATTCCCCAGAGCACATTCACCAGCGGTGACGATTCACCCACACCGGGCGGTTTCGCAAAGGGGCTCTGAAACTTGCTCCCCGAGATGCCCATCACGAAATGCGGCACTCCGTTTGCGAGAAAAGCGCCCGCAACGATGTAAGCGAGACAAACATACCAGGCCATAGCGATCCTCCTTGAAGCGTAAATATGGTGAGCCCGTATCAAATATTGCGCAATTCAAAGTGCAATCATTAACCTGTCATTCCATGCGGTCAACTCCTTTTCAGTCGTGCACCCTCCTCATACCTACGAGCGAAAATCGCCCGGAATCACCCTCTTCGTCAAAGCAGAGATGATGCAAATATTGTTGACAAAGGAAACTTATCATGGCTTATCGAAGCGCAGGCCCTTGCTCACACATCACGCTCGTCGTTTTCCTCTTCTCCGTCAGGAATTGAAATTATCCATTGCAAAATGGTCGATTCCGTATCCTCATGAGGATAAGAGTGCTGAAGAAAAAGGAGGACGCATGGTTTCGGGAACGGCGTCAATTGCCATCCTCATACTGGCCATTGCCCTTATTATACTCCTCACCTCACGATATAAAGTGAATGCCTTCATCGTGTTACTGCTCGTATCGATACTCTACGGGCTTCTGGTGCAGATGCCGCTTCCTGAAATCATCAAGCATCTCCGGGATGGCTTTGGGAAAACGCTGGGATATATCGGCATCGTCATTATCGCCGGCACCATTATCGGCACCGTGCTTGAAAAAACAGGTGCAGCTCTCTCGATGACCAACGCCGTACTGAGAATACTGGGCAAGGAGCGTTCGCCGATGGCAATGAGCGTTGCAGGGTATATTGTCTCCATTCCCGTTTTCTGCGATTCCGGATATATCATCCTCTCGCCCCTGAATAAAGCGCTTTCCCGGGAAACGGGGAAATCGATGGCGGTCATGGCCGTCGCGCTCGCTTCCGGATTGTACGCAACACACTGTCTCGTTCCACCGACTCCGGGTCCCATTGCCTCGGTCGGCATTCTCAAAGCCGATCTCGGAACGGTTATTGGCCTCGGACTGCTCGTTTCGATTCCTGCAGCGCTTGCCGGGTATTTCTGGGCGACCCGCTATGCACGGCGATATCCCGTTGATCCCGATCTGGATGAATCCTTCGATTCGCTGATGGGAAGATACGGGACACTTCCGAAAGCCACCCTTTCCTTCGCACCGCTTCTGATCCCGATACTGCTCATATTGCTGAAATCGCTTTCTGACTATCCGACAAAACCTTTCGGGGACGGGTTCGTCGCCAGGCTTTTCAGCTTCATCGGGGATCCGGTTATTGCGCTGATCATCGGGGTCGGACTTTCCTTATTACTCGTCAAGCGGGAATATTTCAGGGTGGCAATAAGCGACTGGATGGCAGACGGTATTAAGAATGCGGCATTGATACTGGTAATAACGGGTGCCGGTGGCGCCTTCGGGACCATTCTGCGGGCATCGCCGATAGACGATTTCCTCGGGAGCTCACTGGCCCGGGTGAATATCGGGATACTCCTCCCCTTCCTGATTGCCGCGGCAATAAAAACATCCCAGGGGTCCTCCACCGTTGCCATCATCACCACATCGTCGATAATGGCTCCGCTACTCGGAGGCCTCGGGCTGAATCCATCATTAACCGTTCTGGCAATCGGTGCCGGATCCATGACCGTCTCGCACGCAAACGACTCCTATTTCTGGGTGGTATCCCAGTTCTCGAATATGGATGTCTCCACAGCGTACAGAACGTACACCTCGGCAACGCTCATTCAGGGGCTCGTTTCGATAATCGTGATAGCAATCCTGTCGCTCTTCTGAAAATGGCTTTACTCCGCCGGATAAGCACGGAGCTCTTTCCCGGCGGTCATATTTCATCACCGCATCCCCGTACAGTGTGTCGGGCGGTGTTCACGATGAAAAAAAATTGCTTCTTCCTCATCTCCCGAGTATTATGCATTATAGCCACAATCAGGAGCGCATCTCACCGTGTTCTTTCTTCGCTGTCCGAATTGCAAGGCCATGGTCTGGGAGGACCTGCACGCGTTGAAGAGCGGAATCCCGACAAGATTCCGGTGCATACGCTGTGGACGGGTTATCACCCTCGGCAGGTGCTCGGCATGCCGGAGGAGGGCATGGAAGAGGCTCTCGGATATCGTGGAAAAAAACGGGAAAAAGCCGGTGGTGCGGTTTCAGTGCGAGCACTGCAAGAGAATCATCGGCATACTGCTTGACTGATCTCTGAGAAGATTCTGAAGGATATCGCATCACCTCTCAATTGACTGAACATACTCCTCGTAGCTCACCTCACCGAGGGCATCCATCTCCTGAATCTCAAACCCGACCGTGATTGTCTTGTTGGGCAGAATTGAGATATCGCTCACCGCTGACAGCACTGATACCCGCCTATTCCCCGGCAGCATCATATCACAATACACGAGACTCCTGTCCTTAAAATACCGGATGTATTTCCGTTCCTTGAACACAATCCCGAAGCCGGTCTTCCAGAGCTTGTTCACAATAAACTTTTCCGGCGTTTTATAGAAGATATTATTATTCATGAACAGCTCATCAATATGGATGGTGAGCTTCTTCACGCTGGAAAGGGTCGACTCGCCGAAGGGACTCTTACCGTTTACCTGCATATACCCGTAGGGCATCTTGCCCTGGTACAGGAAGGGAACGGAAATCTCAGAGATAATCTCCCTCCTGTTTTTCAGAATATTATCCTTCGCATAGATATTGCTCAGATAAAAGTTAACCAGCTTTTCGCGCTTCTTATCCGGCTTTTGAAAATCCGGAATGAAGAGCGCGGTTCTCTGGTTCAGAAAATATTTCATCCGCATATCAGGTCCCTCATTGCAGAGGTATATCCGGTAATAATCGAAGGCATTCTCTATCTCGTCGAATATCTGCTCCTTGATGGCATCAACTTTCTTTATCCGCTGAACGATGGTATTCTGTATAATAAAATCAGAGATGATGCTGGCAATATATATCAGCTTTTTCCCATCATCGGTATCGCTCCCCTCCTGAGCGGCACCGATGAACTGAAACCTGACGGGTTCGAAAACGAATACCGTATCCTCCGCTTTCTCAACGTATCTCAGAGAGAGGTGAATGGTAAACTTTGCTGTTGGTACTACCACCAGACACTCTTCGGGAACGTTCTTCATTTGTGTTATCTTGAAAGCGACCTGTCCATCCGTATAGCCGAAAAACTTGACCGAAATGTTCCCGCCCTCGAGCTTCAGATATACTTCGCTGTTAATGAAATAGGCATAGAATATCTTCTCGAAGCTGCTCTTATCGGTTACGGTTTTTATCTTTTCGAACTTCACGGCATTGTCGCTTCTCTTTTTTTGCGGCACAGCTCCGGGCGAGGAGATAATCACCCGCAAAAATAATAATATCTTTTCTCATCATCAATGCAATCATTATTTTCCACGGGGGATTTCAGTGATAGTGTCGCCCTTTCAGCTCATTTCAACAGGGAGGCAGCGATGGTCTCTCTATAACTTGAACCGGTTGCGGTCCGGCATGGTGAAGAGCATACCTGCAGGGCACCGTTGAGCGATACTTTCCCGAAAGTGATTCCGGTTGCTCTTAAAAAGCTGCCGAACAGGCGTACCGTATTTCACCGGAAATCCCGCTCCGCCGACAACCTGAAGTAATGCGAATGGTATGCCCGTCCCCTCAACCGACGAGGCCAAGCTGCTCGAGCTCTTCGGCAACGTTGGAGAGACCGAGCGCCTCAAGGGTGGCCCGCTTCTGCAGACCTGTCTCCGGATTCCATCCCCGCAGAAGATAAAATTCTCTCCGCATCTCCTCGAACTTTCCGCGATCAAGTATGTTACCCCGAACGGTGGCCGGCTCTGCGCCGGGGCCCGGCACAATGAGCTGCGGGTTTAGCGGATCGCTCTGTACAGGCTCGGTGAAATTAATTTCGGCCGGCACATCATCATCCCGTGCTCGCCATCCCTCCCGGAGGAGTATAGCCCGCTGCAGGTTGAATATGCGATCCCCGTAGCGCAGCAGATCCTCTTCATCGGTGTCAATGCCGGTCACCGCAGAAAACAGCCTGCTCTCCAGCGCCGAATCGCCACTATTATCGGGCGTGTTGAATGAGTCCATCATGGGCCAGGCGGCATCGCAGAGGACGAGGCTGTCCTTGGCGTACGTTCGATTCTGAATCCGTACCGCGGCAATGGCCTTTCCCTCATAGGTGGTCATATCCCACGCCTTCTCATGCCCCCAGAATTTAACCGCCGCCGCCCGGAATACTTCGTCTGTGGTGGGAGAGAGATCCGGCCGTATGCGGTGCAGCAGCCAGCGTGCGATCAGATAGCTCACCTCGTGCAGCTGGGCGATCGGCTGCCGCGGCTCCAGAGCGTAGATAAGCGCATGGGGGATATATTCCCGCGGCGAATAGTATCCTCCCATTCCAACACCGGTCATATGCTCGTTAAAATGCGCACGGGCGCCCTTCCCCAGCCGTTCGCTGATCCTGAGGAGCCCCTCGGCGAGAACATCGCCGAAGCCGACGCGCCGCGCTATCATGTCGACGAGCCCCTCGATGAATTGAATGCTGCCTATGCTGCTCATATCGAGCCCGATGTCCTTCTCGGCAAGAAATCCGGACTGATGGCAGGCGTTCAGCCAGGTGATGAGATTGTCGAGCTCCATGGTGCAGATACCATAATCATTGCAGACCGCCGTCGCATCAACGGCATCATCTATGCCATGTCCGGTCATGAATACCCAGGGCATGTAGAAAACCATCGATTGGCACTTCCGGACAACATCGCGGCCGGACGCCGTCTGGAAGGTGCCCCGGAGACAGTCAAGGCCGCATTGGTAGCAGGGGGCCTTCCCTACGTACCGCATGTACTTCTTGGGGATGGGCATTCTGAGGGTACCCCGCTCGCTCAGCTTGATAGTGTAGCGGTTCAGCTCGATAAGCTTCTTCCGATCGGCAACATTCGGTTTTCCGCTTCCTATCACCGCAATGGCCTTCAGCTTCTTTGAGCCCATGACCGCACCGAAACCGCCGGTAACGCTCCCCTCGTTATCGGTCATCACCGTCGCCGCACGGCACCTGTTCTCGCCGGCGATGCCCGTCGCGAGAAAGCGCACTTTCTCCCCGTGCGCCTCCCGCAGGAGCTTTTGCGTCTCCCAGATATTTTTCCCCCAGAGCGATCCGGCATCCCGTATCTCGGCCTTCCCATCGTGAATCCAGATATAGCTCGGCTTCTCGGCGCACCCGGTCACGACAATGCCGTCATACCCGGCTCGCTTCAATATCGGACCAAAAAAGCCGCCGAGGTTCCCGTAGCAGAACCGCTCCGGCAGGAGCAGCGGCGATTTACTGATCATCTCGAAGCGGGAAGCCCCCTGCGCTCCGGTCGCGCCGAGGGGACCGCTCATCAGAATCAGGCAGTTTCCCGGATCGAAGGCGCCCGTCGAAGGGCTCACCTCATCCCAGTATATTCGCGTCGCGATGCCTCTTCCGCCCAGAAAATCGCCATATCGCATCGTATCCAGCTCAGTTATCTCCGAACGGGTCAGATCCACTCGCAGAATCTTTCCGCACCAGCCGCATATCGCATCTCCCATGTTCATTGCCCTTTCACTCAATTGTTCATTTAATGAAATTTTTCACTATAATAATAAAGAATCAGACAGGATTACAGGAGTTTATGGAAAGGTCATCACGTAACGGATAATGATTCGCTATTGCAAGATTACTGACAGCTGATCACTATTCACCATTGAATTACATCCTGTCTCAATTGCATTATTATACGGAAATACCTGCTTCACCACATGTACGGTAATGACCTTATCCGCACAGCACCGGAAGTCAACAAATAATCCTCGCGGGAAACATAGATAACTCATCACTCACAATCACAGACCGGATGTATCATCAAGGACAACTTTAAGCGCATCAACTCATCTCCACGATAAAGTGCTCATCTGCTGAATAAATTCGAACGATAAGGGAATAAAAGGGGAATCTTTCAATACGAATATATTTCCGGAGGAACCGACATGAAAATACAGGACTGCAGACAGTGTCCATTTCACATATCGAGCGTTGCCGACTGCGCGCTGTGCCGGTATAATAATGAGGCTGGTTACCGAGCGATATTCCAGGGCGAAGTTATCTCATGCCCGAGAGACGAGAAGCGAAGATAATCTCTCACTACTCCATTGTCCCGACTCGTGCCCAGAGATCCTCGGCGTCTCTGACCCATGCTTCAAAGTCAGCCGGGTTTTCTGGAAACCGCTCATAGTGCTCCCGCACCTTCCCTGAAATAACGACCGATCGCAGCATCGCCCGCACATTGGGGAAAGAGTAGTTCCCGGTCACAAGCCCCCAGAGTATCCACCACGCGATTCTGAGGAGCTTCCCGAAGGTGAGATGCATCTCAAAATCCCTGTTCATATCGGTAAAGTCCTCTTCGGAAAAGATGACATCCTTCCTGAAAAGATACTCGTTCTCCTTTCTCGTGGTATTGGCAGCTCCCGGGAGGGTTGCGAGCATCCCCGCAAACTTGGCGCCCTGACCCCTGAAATAGCTGACATTGATGCCCCAGAGCTTCTCCCTGCTCACCGGCCCTTCCGACTCAAGCGCTCTCGCTGACACTTCGACCGCGATTGTGCAGAGCGTCCAGGCCGCCGTGACCCCCTCGCCGGAAAAGGGCTTGGTAATACAGGCGCTATCCCCGAGACAGAGGAATGCGTCCCCCACCACAGAGTAGGGCGGTCGCCGATAGGGAGTCCGCCCCCGCTCGAAACGGCTGATCTCATAGGATGGCAGCGCAATACGGTCGCTGAATTCCCGAAAGACCTCTTCGGCATGCTCATAGGATCGGGTGGCTCCGATTCCGATAATGGCGCCCCCGGGATCCGACGATGGTGCCACCCACGATTTATAGTGGGTCCAGCCGACGGAAGTACAGGTCACCGGATAGAAGGGCGTTTTCACCGGTCCGATGGTGGAGGCGTCCTCGGGATTCTTCCATTGTATATACCGGAGCATCACGTAGAACTGCTCTTCCGGTTTCAGCTCGAAGGTCTCGACGCCGTATTCAGGCGGAAGGGCGGTCCTGATAACTGCGGCCTTGCCGGAGGCATCAACAATCAGCCGGGCGCGAAATTCCATCTGAGACCCGTTCCGCTTCGTCCGGACTCCCGATACGCGACCATCATCGTCGATCAGCTCCGTAACGGTGCAGCTGAACTCAAGACGAGCACCCGCATCTTCAGCGAGACGGAACATCCGGTTCAAAAAAGGTGTCAGCCGCATGATGTGGAAGGGATACTGCACCACCTTCGGGTAATTCCCGCTGGGTGAGAGACTGGTTCCCTCTTGCAGCACACAGATGAGATCCGGATCACCCGGCTGCGGAGACGGTATTCCGAATTCTTCCCATTTCACACTATCGATGTGGAAAACATCGAGCCGCTTCCCGACTTCCTCTCTCTCGTCCTTTTCGAGAAGTATCACCGAAAAGCCCTTCAGGGCCATCTTCCATCCGAAATAAGCGCCGGCGGTACCCGCACCGACGATGAGAACATCGCACCGTTCCATGAAAATCCTCTCCCGAATAGATTAGAAATAGAATCGTCCGCACAACGACAGAGCAAATACTGAAATGATACGAGCATACCGTTATCACCTGTCAGACCGCAGAAAGTGATTATTCACCTTTCTGCTTTCTTCGCTCCTCGAGTCTGGCCAGAATCTCCGCATGAGTCTTCCGATTGATAGGGAACCATATGAGGAGCGGGAGACTGATCAAGGTGAGCAGCGCCGGAATAGGGCCGAAGAAGAGGCGAATGCCGAGAAGCGCCTGCACCGTCTGCTCAACGTCCGGCACGTACCCGAAGATCTTCAACACCCAGCCGCCGATGAACAGGCCGAGGGCATCGGAGAGCTTGCCCATGAACCCCTTAACGCCGTAATACATCCCCTCCCGCCGCTCGCCGGTCATGAGCTCATCGTATTCGACAACATCGGGGATAATCGACCAGGGGAGCACCCACTGCGCGGAGAAGCCGAAACCCGCAACAAAAACGATAACGTATATCCACACGCTCTCCCCCTGGGGAAGAAAAAACGATGATGCCGTTGCGCTGAACGCGATGAAGAGGCCGAGCGCATAGGTCGGCCCTTTCGCCCACCTGTCCGTAATCCACTTCCAGAGGAAGAGAAACACACCGATGGTCACCAGCAGGAGGGTCATGACCAGGGGAATTTTATCCTTCATCTTCATCTGATAGGTAAGGAAAAAGGCCATGTAGGACATGACCAGCATGAAGGAGACCGCCGTCATCATTCCCTGCACGATAAGATAGACATAGGGGCGGTTCTTGAAACAGATGAGAATGGACTTCAGGGCCGGCAGCTCCGAGGGAGGACCCTCGAGCTCCTTCCGCTGCTTGACGCCGAACGCCGTGATGTAGAGACAGAGTATGGTAAAGAAGCCGAACATCGCCCCCATCATGCTCCAGCCGATCTTCTCGGTAACAAAGAGCCCTGCGATAAAGGGGGGAAAAGCCGCACCGGCCATGTAGCCGATGGTGCCACCGATCATGCGGAAGGTGGTGAGGCTCGTTCGCTCATCATAATCGCGCGTGAGCTCGGGGGTCATGGCATAATAGGAAACCGAGACGACGGTGATGAAGGTGTAGTACAGGAGAAAGGTAAAGAAAATCCAGAGGACGATGAGCGCATCCGAAAGTCCCTCCGGGATTGCCCAGAGGAGCGCGAAGGTGACGCCGAGCGGAATGGAACCGTAATAGAGATATATCTTCCGCCGGCCGTACTTCGATTTTGTCCGGTCGGAGATCCAGCCGAAGAGGGGATCGTTCACCGCATCCCAGATCTTGCCGAGGAGGAGCGCCGTTCCGACGATTCCGGGATCAACGCGAGCAACATCGGCATAGAAGAAGAGAATAAAGAACGCAACGGTGGCCAGACATATGGAGATACCGATATCTCCGAAGAGGTAAAAAATTTTGGTGGAAAGGTTCAACCTGTCCCGCAATGTGTTCATGTGGCTCCTCCTGAAATGAAGGTACGGGGGCAACGCTCCCCCTTGTGCTTCGATTGACAAGGTGCAGTCGAAGATGCCGGTCGGCGTTCACTTTGCCGCCCGTGATGAGAATCTCATATTATCATTTCCGATCAGAGAGCTTCTCCCGGAAGACCAGGGGGCGGATCCCGCAGGCAAGAGTGACCGGTTCGTTCATATTTCTACCACAGATAACACATTACGCAATCCCTTTTTTACTCTGCACAATCCCAATAATCCGGATTGCTTCAGCGGAATTATAACAGTAACAGCGCGGACTACTCGCCGAGATGCTTCATGGCAGCCAGAAGAAATTCATCAGCTCGGACAACTTTCACCTCCGGACCGAGCGTTTGGACAAAGGCATGGACATCGGTAATGGTCGTGCGATAAGCAAAGAGGTGCACGCCGATAAAGCGCGGCAGGGACCGGGCTCATCGATCAGCCGGCGAACCGCTTCGAGCGTCTCATCGCTGCTGTCGGCGACATGATCGAGATGCGGAACCCTGTTGGATACAAAGGGGCGGCCGCGATATACCGCAGCGGGGGTTCTCCCGAAATGCACGTAGCCGGCGAGAAAACCGATGAAGTCGCCCGGTGCCGTGATGCCTGTTCTGCGATTATATCATAGCGGATAGTGATGAGCCCGCATGAGAGCACTCTCGGGGAGCATACATGAGAAGCTTTTTTTATTCAAGCAAATATTATGCGATGCAACGCAGCTATAATTGATATATTTAAAAAGGGTGAGGTTTGCATGATTATCGTCACCTATCCTCTGCTATCAACGAAAAGACCATCACCCCGTTCAATATGGCTCAGCCATTCGGAAAAGGACTGATGCGTGATATTCCACTCCCTGATTTCGGTTATATTCCTTTCACTATCCAGCACCACCAGCTCGATGAATACCTCGCCCTCCTCCTGCCGCAGATAAAACCGATAGGGGAGATTCCTCTTCTCAAAATCGTCGTTGCTAATCTCTGCAGCACGATTTAATTCATCGAAGTGATCGCCCGCTTTATCACGGCGATCGTGCTCCTGTTCATCACGCTTCCGCTTCCCTTCGGGATGAACGGAGTTATCACGATAAACGGTCGAGACTGTTTTCTCAACCGTGCGGATGTTCGAATATATCTCCTCGCTCATTTCATCCTCAGAATACTCATCTCGATACAGTGTCCTCGATGAGCATTACCGGTGGCGTCGAAAGCGATTCCCCTTTCGTAAAACAGGGGAGCGCGAAAAGCCTTCTCATGGGAACACGCAAAAACGAAGTATTGAAGTCCCACTCATAGTATCGGCTGGTAAAACATCCGAAGTGAGCTGTAGATTTTAACAAAAGCGAAAAAATGTTAATACCGCCCTATTCCCAACAAAATTTTTCGTCTCTTTCACATTCTGTATTATACTGAGATACTACAATAAGCTTCTACTCCCTCGAAAGGATACATGCCAATGAAAAAGTACCTTATCATTATTTTCGGGGCTATCCTTGTTGCCATGTTATGGATAACCGTTACCGCCTCACTGCAGGAGAATGTTTTCACCGCAGGGGCGAGGCTCTGGCCCGATCCCTGGTTTCAGGCAACGCTCGCCGATGCCTATTTCGGATTTATTACCTTTCTGGTATGGGCACTGTATAAGGAAAAGTCATATCTTGCTCGAATACTCTGGGTCGTGCTCGTTCTCGCTTTCGGAAATATTGCCATGTCGGTCTATGTGCTCCTGAAGGTATTTCAACTTGAGAAAGACGAATCATGGCCGGAACTGCTGCTCCGTCGAGATTGAGAAAACCGTTTCTACCGAGTATACCGATAGTAGATATCCGCATCAACATCCACCTTCTTCCCGTTGACCCTTCTCTCAAGAAGCGAGGGGCCGTGTATCTCCACCACCCGCTTCTTTTCCCGGTCGTAAACCATCTGAACGGGATCCACCAGCAAACGGAGAATAAAGCTGTCAATGCTCATCTTGAATACCACAACGCCATTGCGGAGATACGGTGAGCTGTCGAGCTTTTCCAGCTTGAATTGAGCGAGTCGTTGCAAACTCATCGCCGGCAGGCTGAACCGCACCACGGAACCTCGAATAAGCTGATTCCATTTCGATTTGATGAAATCACCGAGCGTCGGTCCCATGACGAGATCCCGCCGATAGCCCGCCGTTCCCTCCTCAACCGAATCGCCCTTCTTGAACCGAAAGCGGAGCGTCCCGCCATTGCGAACCAGGCTACAGGCGCATCCGCTGTCGTAGAACCTGACCTGATATTCCGAGAAAGCTCCGTTCCTGTTGATAACCGTCTCGGTTACCGAGAGCGTTCCATCGGGAAGCGTGTAAACGTGCTTCAGATATTCCTCGCTTCCCCGAACCGTTCTCTCGTTGTACTTCTTGAAGAGGAGCACCTTTCTGTTCGATCCCATCAGGTAGATATTTGCCCGAAAGGGATCTTCGGCAAAGAGGGGTACTCCCGATAAAAGGGAAATGATGCCTGCCACCATTATCATCCCTGACAGCCTTAATACATTCTCGCTCACCGTACCACGGGAACGCACCCGGGAAAAGCTTATTGTTCGTTTCATTATGCCGATCTCCTTAAACTGTCTGAATCATACCGCCGGCTCCCCGGTCAATCGATTCGGGTTTACTCGGCGATTTCGGCGCCAGCTTTCTGAAAATTCGAACCGTTACATGATAGATAATAAAAGAAAGAGGCAGTGATACAATCAACCACGCAATCACCCCCAGGAGATTCGCATACCAGAAATTTGCTATGGTGCCCAGAATGTCATTTTGCAGCATTTCCAGTATCTGTGTGATGGAAAAGGGTATCGGCGGTTCGCTAAAAATGAACTCTCCCAACCGGATAAAGGGGATGAAAAAGAGGATCTGTAACGGATACACGAAGTAGTTAATCAGTTGAATGGCTGGCATATTCAACTTCAGGTATAATGCAGCAAGGGTACAGAGCAGTGTCGTGGTGCCGAGCATGGGGAAGATTCCGAGGAGTACGCCAAATACGACTGCAAGGGCGAGCTTTTCCGGGCTGATCCCCTGGAGGAGAAAATTTAAAAGCGGTTTGAATAATTTCTCCTTGAAAAACCCGGAAATCCGTTGAGCTACAGTGGGATAACTCTTTCCTTCAGTACTCATCTCCATAATTCCGATCACACGATAACTGCTATGATAAATGTATCATTTAAAATGTCGAATTCAAAAATAAATGATAATTACATTATTTTTGACATCTTCAACAGAAGATATTATTTTTTAATCACTATCATGAGAGGAGGGCATGCCATGCAGAAAACAATACATATAAAACCTGAGACGATGCCATCTTCCCTCATCGGCCGACTCTATTTTGAGGTCGATCTCAAAGAAGGCGACGATCATATAAAAATTGAAGTGCTCACCGATAATGATGGCATCATTACGGAGACGAAAGAAGCTGAGTAACGGGTAACGTGAACGAAGCTGTTCTCATTCTTTCCCACCTTTTCGCAGGATAAATGAATCGGAAGTGATCTCTCTTTAAAAATGTCGGCTGCTCACTTCCTGAAATTGCGGGGAAGGAACAGATCAATTACCGATTGCAATACCACCGGGTGTGATGCCGGTAATCAGATCAACAACATCGGCGCCATCGAGACAGGAGGACTGAATCTTTCCGTATCCGGCATCCGTCCAGTACATCCTCCTGCCATCCGGATCGATTACAATATGGCGTGGATCGGAAAGACCGGTAACCAGGTTTTCTCTATTGTCTCCGGTGGAGAGATCCGCACGCCTGATTCGTGCGGTTGAGGGGCCATTCACTCCCTCTGTCCAGTATATCTTGCCATTGTACGTATCCAGCGCGATGCCGCAGGGATTTTCGAGGCCGGTGACAAGGTCCTCGATAGTGCTCCCGTCAAGATAGGCGCGGCATATCTTATCGTCCAGCGAAGACGTACCGTTGCATATCCAGTACATCCGGTTACCGGTGCTATCCAGTGCGATACCGCAGGGCACTGTCAGTCCCGTAATAAGTGTTTCCGGGGTGAGCCCCTCCAGATCAGAACGTCCGATCTCTCCGGTCCCCGCTTCGGTCCAGTATATCAGCATATTGTCCAGATCGAGGGCGATACCCCCCGGATCGCTCAGGCCGGTTATCAACTCCTCTACATTTATAACAGTCAGATCCGTACGGAACACGCTGCCGGTTTCAATCCCCTTCTCTGTCCAGTACATCTTCCCCGTCATATCAAGGGCAATGCCGGCGGGACCGCTCAACCCGGCAAGCACACTTTCGACGAAGCTGCCATTGAGACCGGCCCGCTGAATTGTACCGGCGGGCACATCGGTCCAGTAGAGCCCGATATCGGTTGCGGAGCCGAATCCGGTAATCGTAAACTCATAAAAGGTTCCCGTATCGGGATCGTCGTTCTCTATTCTCACTGCTGCGATTTTATCACCCTCGCTATCCGGATCGAAGGTGACATTGAAGCTCGACCATCCCGAGGGAGCAATCACTGACGAGGTATTATTGGTCACTGAAAAGAGCAAATAGTCGTCACCGGCGATCTCCACATGCGGGGTTCCGGTCAAATTGAGGTTATCATCCCCGAGATTCTCGACATAGAAGATCACCGCCGGCGGACTTGACGCATCAACCGTGACGGTGCCGAATGAATAGGATCCGTTATCGGGAACGCTGCCAAGAGCCAGCCGCACCTTCATCTTCGGCTGTTTCGAGGCCGTGCCGGTGCCAACCACGGTGAAGGTATAGACCTCCTCATTGCTATCATCACTTGATATAACAACCGTGACGGCTTTCAAACCCACCGACGTCGGAGCAAAGAGTATGGTAAATGAAGAGGTGCTTTTTGCCGGTATCAGTGTGCCGGGCGGAGCACTGACGGCGAACTGTGAAGCATCCGCACCAATGATGAGCACTGCCGATGAACCGGTGAGATGCAGATCCCCGTCTCCGGTATTTTCAATGGTGATGGCAACAGGTTTTGAGCCTCCGATTATCACGCTCCCGACGTCGATGCTGTCACCGGAATAAACGCTCACGCTCCCCCGCACCCCGCCCCATTGTACATGAATCTCGGGATTCCCCTGCACAAGGGGCGGTTCCGTCACCGGCGTCGGCTTATCCAGCAATCGATCCAATCCGGTACCGCAATGCACCGTGAAGAGAGCTGCAATCAGAACTGCCAGAAGCCGGGCTCTCGCATTAAGGCACCCTTGAGAAATCACCTTCTCCTCTCATCATATCATATTCCATCGATGAAAAACCCTATGAACCGGAACTCCATTGCGAAACATGAATGCCTCCTTTCGGGTCACCGATCAAAGAGGCAAAAACTGCAAGGGGATGAGAACAGAGTATCAATTCTTTTTCAAGCTCTGCACGAATCCCGCAATAGATTTCTGCCGCAATCTCGCAGAGAGAAGATCACAGCTTTCAACCCACCCGGCCCCTATCAGATATACCGCTTTTAATCGGCAGAGGGTCAACTTTTTATCTCATCGTAAATCCCATACCCAGCTCAATGCCCATACCGGTCAAGGGGGCTTTCTCATCGTAAAAATAGGTGTATCTTCCATTGACAATCAAGAGCATTCCGCCGAGGGGGTATTCATACCCGAGGAGCGAGCTCAGCGTAAAGGTATTGCTTCTGGCTGTGAAATCATCATCCGAAACGGTGAGAAAAGAGACCCCCGGGAGAATGGCGAGACGAACTTTTCCGAAACGGCCGCCGAGGGGGAAAAGCCACATCGGCCCTCCCGCTATCGAAAAGCCGCTCACGCTCGATGGATCCTGCTCGAATCTGAAGTAGGAGAATTCACCTCGCAGCTCAGGCAGGAAAACGCTCTCCCGTGAATACAGGGAAAGCCCCGGATCGATCATCACATGTCCGCCCGAACCCCGGGGTAATTCCTCCTTCAGCTTTCCTCCCGTAAAGAGATATGAGAGGGTTAAGGAAAATCCCATGCCTCCCGGTTTCATGTTCTCGACAGGTTCTCTCATCTGAACCTTCTGCTTCAGTCCTGCACGATAATTAATCTCCACGTCGCTCGCGATAACGGCAAGTCCCATCTGCTCGAGGAGTTGGATGTCCTCGGAAAAGCTTGAGGTAACGTGAACATCTCTGATGAGCGATTGCTTGATTCGAAAGGTGCCATGATTATTGCTGAAAACAACGCCATCCGGGGTCCACCGGATGATCTTTCCATTCAGGATTGCCCCATCCGAGAGGGTAAGAACATCAGCGCTGACCGAATGCTGACAGAGGAGCAGTATGATCCACAGAATGGAGACGAAGGCTCTCTGGCAGCATCGCATCGACTACCTCTGCACCTCGAGGGATCTGATCTCATCCCTTCGCACGGAAACTTTTCCAATGCTCGTCATCAGCCAAATAACATCCTGACGATACTCCACAACACTGCCCACAAAGACGTTCCCGCCGCTGGTGAAAACCTTCACCGTTTTTCCGCCATAATCGGTGTCGTCCCCCTTTTTATCACCCAGCATCCTATCGACCGCCTTTATCCGAGACTGATGCAAATCGACCTGTTTCTTCTCGGGAGCGACAACGCTCTTCAGTCGTGATTTCTCACTCTCCTCAATGACGACCTCCATCTCCCTGTCCTTCAGAACGGTATTTATTTGCAGAGCCATCTTCTTTATCTCGCTGCCATTTTTTACCTGCGTTCCGATAACATATACCCGCCGATTCGCGAGTTTTGCAAACTTCGTTCGATGGGATTCGGTAATGACCTTGAGATACGAATCCACCGCCCTCTCCTTCTCGCCGAGCTCCTCGTAACACTTCCCCTTATAGTATTCAAGCCGCGTCCCGAGGTGCCGATCATCCGTCTTTGCAATAGCGTCGAGGGTCTTAATCGCCTCCCGGTAGGCAAGGAGCTTGTAGAGCTTTTCGCTCCGTATTTTCGGACTGAGCGATCTCCCCATTACCCGGTGATACTCGGTGCGAAACCCATCGAGATATTTCAGAAGAACCGCAGCGGTCATGGCGACGTTAACATCACTGTATTCGTTCACCACGGTGAGATATCGATCCTTCGCCTGGCGATAATCCCCGAGCATGGAATGACAGAATCCCTCGTGCACGATAATGCTCGCCACGACCGTTCGCGCACCCCTCCACTCGCGTCGTGCCTGCTGATAGGCGGTAAGCGCCCGGCGATACGATTTATTTCTCTCGTAATAGTAGGCAGCATCGAGATGTGGTGATGAGGCTTCGTCCTCAACATGCCGTATTTTCCGCTTCCCCGTGATAAACCGCAGCATGTTTATAAAAGAGAGCACGGGAACTGACGCGTATCTATATCGCCGGATGGTATCGCCGGATTGTACGGTCCGCCGGGCGATTATCCTGTTGATGTTGTTCTCGATCGTATCAGCCTCCTCATCCGAGATGCTGTTCTCGTACATTCTCTTATGGAGGTGATATTTCATGATCAAGCCGATATGATCGAGATTGCTCTCTTCGCGGTTTCCCTGCTGCAGAACCATCCGGAGCTCACGCAATCTGATGTGCACGCCGATGTCGTTCAGGATCACCATTGCACTGATGGTAGCAATACTAACGAGCACGAGAAAGAGCTCTCGTCTATACATCTTAAGCGGGTTTATCATCCGAATAGATCTCTGTCCTGTTCCTTCCATTCTGCTTGGCGCGATAGAGCGCACGGTCAGCCGCGTTTACCATATCGTCAGGATGTGCCATCTTTTCAAGGTCATCCTGACGATAGCTTATCAGCCCGATGCTGACAGTCAGGTTAATCTCACAATCATCACATCTGATCGGCTTTGCTTCCACCGATTTTCTGATCCGTTCCGCCATGACAAAGGTCGTCTCCGTGTCAGCGGAGAGCGCGATAACCGCAAACTCCTCACCACCATATCGCGCAGCGGTATCAATCTCACGGCAGTTTTCCCTGATAAGTGCTGCAATCTCCTTCAGGACAATATCACCGACAGAGTGGCCATGCGTATCATTGATGTTCTTGAAGTGATCAGCGTCAATCATGATGAAGCCCAGGGGACTGCCGTAACGGAGTGAGCGCTCAATCTCTAGTTCCAGCTGCTCGAAAAGATATCGTCGATTGTATAATCCGGTCAGATCATCGGTAATGGCCATCTGTTCAATCTTCTCTTTCGCGTCGGAGACAATCTTCATCTGATCCTCAAGGGTATCTATCTTCTCCTGCACGGATTCCGCCATGATATTAAAGGATTCCCCGAGCGCGCCCAGCTCATCACGGTGATCAATATTGACACGGACATCGAAATTACCCACTGCTATCTCTCCGCTTCCCTGATAGAGAATGTGAATCGGTCTGATGATCATACGGTAGAGAATGACGGCGAAGAGAGCATGGAAAATCGAAATTGCAATTATGATAACGGTGATCAGTGTATAGAGATCGCTCAATCGCTCCCCGATATCCTTCATATGATAGCGCATGAAGAGAATGGTATCGCCCAGCTGATACTCATGCAGCGGCAGGTAGAAGTAGAGCTCGCGGGTATCTTCCATTATCTTCAGGTAAAAGTCTCTTCCGCTGAAATCCTTGTTCGCAATCGCTTTTAATCCGTCTTCGACATAGGAATCCGGCACATCCAGACCGGGGTACGAGAGGAGCATGATCTTTCCCGACTCAGAGAAGAAAAGGTAATCTCTCACCAGGGGGCGTATAACCGAATCCGCCTCGCCAATCCGTTCCTTTACCGACCGTGCCCGGAAAATGCTGCTCGTGCCGATTTCAGCAGAGAACTTCTTCAGCGAAGAAACAATCGTGGATACCAGCTCCTTTGCATTGAGGCGGGTATTATCAACGATGAGATCGATCTGATTCTCAAAAATCAGTATGGTAAAGATGGAGATGTTCACTATGGCGAGCACGATATAGAGCATCGTCACCTTGACGCCAATGGTATTAATTCTCTTAATAAATCTCCGTCGCATCAATAATGGACATCTCTCATCAAAATTAGATATTGTTACTCCATTCCAAAGCATCATGTCAAGCATTAAGCGCATTTATGCCGTGAATCCACAAACCGGATTAATGAAAAATCTTGACGCTTTTTTCAACGTATTGTAGTTAGTAGAACACACGGAGCACAGAGGGAAAATATCGCAACCGCATCCGAGAAGAGGAATTACAATGAAAAAGATCATCCTCGTCATCGCCGCACTTCTGATAGTTATCGCTATCGGCTATCAATGCCTGAGCACCGAGGAGCCGCGGGAGGCTGTTGCAGATGACGCAACGGTGCGAATGACCGAGAGCGGCTCAATCATCGGGCTCAAAGAGGATAACGGCATGCACGCCTGGCTGGGCATTCCCTATGCGAAGCCCCCGGTGGGCGAGCTCCGCTGGAAGGCGCCCCTCCCCGCCGATGCCTGGGCGGAAACCAGAAAAGCGCTGAAGTTCGGAACCATCTGCACGCAGTTCGGCGGTCAGCTCAGCCATGTCGCGAAGAGGCTCTACGGAAAGCCCACCGGCTCCGAGGACTGCCTCTTCCTGAATATCTGGGCGCCGCCCTACTCCCCCTGGAACGTGCCGAAAGGCGCGGACCGGCTGCCGGTTATGGTCTGGATTCACGGCGGCGGGAACAGCATCGGTCATGGGGGCAATTTTTCAGGAAAGGTTCTCGCCGAGAAGTACAATGTCATCGTCATAACCTTCAACTATCGACTCGGTCCCTTCGGCTGGTTTTCCCATCCCGCTCTCAGGGGGAAGGATTCGACACCGGCAGATCGCTCCGGAAATTACGGCACGCTTGATATCATACGGGTCCTGGCCTGGGTACAGAAGAACATCGCCGCCTTCGGCGGAGATCCGAAGAACATTACGGTCTTCGGGGAATCGGCAGGGGGGAGGAACACCGTTACCATGCTCCTCTCGCCACAGGCCCGGGGGCTCTTTCACCGCGCTATCGTGCAGAGCGGATCCGCGAGAACAACGACCGTCGCGCAGGCGGAGCATTACAGAGACGATCCCCTTCCCGGCCACAATTTCAGCTCGCGGGAGATCGTCATCAAAATGCTCGTCGCCGGCAATAGCGCCTCAGATCGCGATGCGGCCAAGAAACATCAGGAGGGGATGAGCAGCGAGGAGATTGCGAAATACCTGCGCGGCAAGGATAATTACAGCATTCTCTCCATCTATAAGCCGGGCGCGGCGGGTATGATATCTTTCCCGAATCCCATCCGCGACGGAACGGTGCTGCCGGAGAAGAACGCAATGGAGGTCTTCAGGAATAAAAGGAGCTACAATTCCGTTCCCCTTATCATCGGGACGACGAGAGATGAATACAAGCTCTTCATGGCGCAGGATCCGGAGTACGTGAAGAGCTATTTCAAATTTGTCATCCGGATAAAGGATCGCAGGCTCTATGATCTGGTCTCCCGATACCGGAGCGATGCCTGGAAGGCCACGGGTGCCGACGAGATCGCCACCCTGCTCAGAAAAACCCAGGGACCCGGTGTCTACGTCTACCGCTTCGACTGGGACGAGGAGCCGTCGATCCTGGGAACGGATATAAGCGTGCTCCTCGGCGCCGCTCACAGCATGGAGATCCCCTTTGTCTTCAACTATTTCGTATCAGACCTGGGACTGGACTTCCTCTACACCGATGACAACTATCCGGGGCGAAAAGCCCTTGCCGACAGCATGTCATCGTACTGGACCGAGTTCGCTTACAGCGGCTCGCCGGGAAGAGGGCGCAACGGCACGCAGAGAGAGTGGAAGGCATGGGACAATTCACCGGGCGGTGCAAAATGCATCATCTTCGACACACCGCAGGATAAGGGTATCAGGATGTCGAAGAAATCGGTCGCCCTCGCGGATCTGAAAAAACGGCTCCTCGGGGAAACCGGTCTCAGCCAGGAGAAGCACTGCGAAATCTACGTGAAGCTCTTCGGAGACACCGAAGCATGGAGCGACGAGGAGTATGAAAATCTCGGCAGGGAGGGATGCAGGGAGTATCCCGTTGAGCGGTTTACGGGTTTCTGATCTGCGCACAATGCTATTTCTTTCTGTGAGTACGATATATCAATCAACCGATCAGACAGGGTTCACCGTATTATCAGGATCCGGAATATCGGATAAAATGACTAACCCTACCCTGCTAATCCCGTTTCAATGCTTTTCATGCAGTCCGCATCGATCTGGCCGGGTATAACAGAACTGGAAAGTGATGATGGAAAAGCGATTACATAACTTACAAAAGCAGCTCAGCAAACGGATAAAGGGTGATGTGACCTTTGACGATGTTACCCGCGGCATCTATGCAACTGACGCGAGCATATATCAGATCACCCCGGTTGCCGTTGTCCTTCCGAAGGATCGCTCAGACGTGATCGCAGTGGTTGAAGAAGCTGCCGAGCATCAGGTGAGCATTCTTCCACGAGGTGGCGGCACCAGTATCGGTGGGCAGGCAGTCGGCTCATCGATTATCATCGATTTTACCAAGTACATGAATCGGATCCTCGATCTCGATCTCGATAACCGACAGGTGAAGGTGCAGCCGGGAATTATCCTCGATGAGCTGAATGCTGCCCTGAAGAAGAGCGGATTGCACTTCGCACCGGATCCGGCAACCAGCAACCGCGCTACGATCGGGGGGACCCTCGGCAATAATTCATCGGGCACCAGGAGCATTATCTACGGAATCGCACGCGATCACGTTGTCGGGATGACAGTGCTCCTCTCCGACGGAACACTGCTGAATCTCGGAGAGCGCTCTCCGGAGGAATATCATCGCATCATGACGACGGGAGACCCGCGCACAGCCGAAATCTACAGCGGTTTCGAAACAATCATTCACAGGAACAGAGAGGAGATCAGACGGCGATTTCCGAAAATTATGCGCCGGGTGCAGGGTTACAATCTCGATTCATTCGTCGATGCCGATTCCTGGAACCTCTCCCATCTGATAGTCGGAAGCGAGGGAACCCTCGGCGTTATCCTGGACACCACGCTCAATCTCGAACCGCTGCCGAAGAACAAGATCCTCTGCATCGCGCACTTCGATGACCTGCTCGGGGCAATTCGCGCCGTTGGACCCATCCTGAAGCATCACCCCTCTGCCGTTGAGATACTGGACGCTGACGTTATTTCACTCGCACGTGAGAATATATCAATTCGCCCCCTGACCGGTTTTATACAGGGAAATCCGGCAGCAATACTCATCGTGGAGTTCTTTGCCGAAAGCCCTCGCGAGGCACAGCAGAAAGCCGAAGAGCTCGCTGCCGACATGGAGAACAAAAAGCTCGGCTACTCCTGGCCGATAATCCCTGAACCGGCCGAACAGGCAAAGGTCTGGAATGTCAGGAAAAACGGTTTGGGAATCATGCTCGGTATGAAGGGCGAGAGAAAACCGATGGCATTCATTGAGGATGCCTGTATACCCATTTCGGTCCTGCCGGAGTATACCGAACAGATCCTCTCCTTCTGCAGGGAACGGAACGTCCCGGTGCTCACGTACGCACACGCCAGCGTCGGCACCCTTCACACTCGCCCCATGCTGAATCTGAAGGTTCAGGAGGATATCGATAATATGAAGGCAATTGCCGAATATGCCTTCGGACTGGTCATCAAATACGGCGGTTCATGGAGCAGCGAGCACGGCGACGGCCGCAACAGGAGTCCCTTCCTGGAACGCTACTTCGGCGCCGAGCTATACAACGCCCTCCGTGCGGTCAAGGAACTCTTCGACCCGGCAGGGCTGATGAATCCCGGCATTATTATTGATCCTCATCCGATGGATCACGATCTGCGCTACGGCACGACGTACCGGCCTCAACCTGTGCGAACCGAATATCACTACCGCGAGGACGGCAGCTTCGCGGCCGCCGTTGAGATGTGCTCCGGTGTCGGAACCTGCCGGCAGAGGATTGACGGGACCATGTGTCCGAGCTATCGGGCAACACTGGATGAAGAGCACTCGACACGGGGTCGTGCAAACGCCCTCCGGCTGGCCATGACCGGACAGCTCGGACCCGACGGCCTGAGCATGAAGCGGCTCTATGGGGTCATGGACCTGTGCCTCTCCTGCAAGAGCTGCAAGTCGGAGTGTCCGAGCAATGTCGATCTCGCCAGGCTCAAAGGCGAATTTTTACAGCACTACCGTGATGTTCACGGAACCGGCCTCCGGGAGCGAATGGTCGCCTGGACGCCGGCCATGGCAAAACTCATTGCAGGCCCCCTGGCCCCGCTGGCAAACTTCATCCAGCGGACCGGTATGGTGCGATGGCTGCTGGAGATGTTCGTCGGATTTGACAGAAGGCGCACCCTCCCCGCCTACGCCTCAGTTCCGCTGCAGAAGTGGTTTTCCGGGAGATCGATAACGAAGGGCGGAGCACAGGAAACCGGGGAGCAGCGAGTGGTCCTCTTCGATGACACCTATATGAGCTATCACGAAACGAGAATCGGCATCTCGGCGGTTGAACTGCTCGAATCATGCGGCTATAACGTTATCCTGGCAGAGGCGGGATGCTGTCAGCGGCCCCGCATCTCACACGGCTTCCTGCGGGAGGCGAAGCGGGCCGGAGAGAAAACGCTTCGGAACCTGGATCGATACATTCAGCAGGGGCTCACCATTGTGGTGTGCGAACCGGGCTGCTGCTCGGCGCTGACCGACGATCTCCCCGACCTCATTGACGACGAGGAGTTGGGCAACCGGATCAAAGAGAACGTGATGATGATCGATCAGTTTATTGCACGGGAAGTGGCCTCGGGAGCCCTGACCTGCTCATTCACCTCTCCCTACAGGGGAATTCTCATACACGGCCACTGCCATCAGAAGTCGCTCTACGGTACTTCGGGTATGACCGGGCTGCTCAGGCGCGTACCGGGGGTGACGGTCAACGAGATCGAATCAGGCTGCTGCGGTATGGCCGGTTCCTTCGGGTATGAGAAGGAACACTACGAACTGTCGATGCGCATCGGCAACATGCAGCTCTTTCCCGCTATCCGAAATCGATCCGAGGGAACTGCGGTCGTCGCGTGCGGCTTCAGCTGCAGGCATCAGATTATGGACGGAACCGGCATTCAGCCGCTGCACTGGGTTGAGATGATCCGGGGTGTATCGGAAAAATCCGTTTGAGACTTTCAGGGGCGGTCGGTTTTCCGGAAGTGATGCGTGTCCTGAGCCTCTCCTGTTGATTGAGCCCTCATCGCAGGGTGAATCCCGCAATCCGGCGCAACATATCCTCGTATAAAATAAATACAGCTCGGCACTGATGGCGCCTCCGCTCAGGGTGATTCATCCTTCCTGAAAAACTCAAGCTCCCACCCGTCCGCTGCCTCGTCGTACTTGATGATATAACTGTTGCCGTCATCTGCTTTTACCTTGAAAGAGGAATACCCCGGTCCGTACCAGCGGTCGACTATTTCCATCACCTGAAACTCCTTCTCACCGATACTGAAGCGGACGGGACGCTCATCCCCTCTGTAGCCCGAATAGCAGGTGACCTGTATGATAATACCTCGCGCCATAGTATCACTCACGAGCACCGATCCGAAGAGCCAGGTATAAGGATTCCTCCCTGCAGCAATTGATCCGTCTCCGGAGGAGAGCGGTTACTATTCTTTCAGTGAAAATTCAATAAAAGCAAGGAAGTTTTTGCATACGAAGTTGAAGGGAAATGTTTAATCTTTGCTTGACAATAAATGGAATCCGTCTATAATGCGCGTTCGAAAGTCACATGCCGGTAATCGTCACAACCGTTTCATTCTACGGGGAACGCAATGTGCTCCTCTCAGGTTTTATCGAAGGGGCACCATGGTTCTTTCCATTCAACAACAATTAATACAGTAAGGAGAACATCTATGAAAAGATATCTCGGTATTCTCGTGATCATTGCATTCGTCTTATCCTCATCCGGATGCAGCTGGATCAAAAAGATGAAGGACAAGGTAAGCATCAGCGACATCAGGAAAGTGGCGGACATGATCGATATGGATTTCGGCAGTGGCCCCGATGGCCCCTTCGATGTATCGAACATCGCTTCAAAGGATCCGAAGCTGGTCATTCAGAATGAGACCGACCGAACGATAACCGTTAAAGCGCAGGGTCCCACGAATAAAACCTTCGTGGTTGCAAGCAAGAAGAGCAAATCGGGAACGGTGACAAGCGGCAGCTATCACTTCATCGCCACCGCTCCCGGAGTGAAAGGCTGTGAAGGAGATGTGGAGCTGAACGGATTCAAACAGTATAAATGGGTATTTATTATAAAAAAACAGTAGTGTAAAAACAGAGGATAAAGCACGGAATCCTCACGGGATCTCCGTGCTTTTGTATATCCTTTTCCCGGAAGGCACATCTTCGCTCAGGATGCCGAGACTGCACAAACAGTCTCGCACTGAATTGAAAAAGGGCGTCTCCGGACTATCAAGAATGCTCCTCCCCCGCAGATTATAAGTGCGTATCTCTTCATCCTCCGGAACCCATCCCAGGCACGGTAAATCATCAGGAATCCGTATATAGTTCTCCTCATCTCCTCTGAGCCGGTTCACGAGGAGACCGGCCCTCTCATATTGCATGGACTTCCCGGCAACCTCGGCGATGCTTTGCGCAACGGCGATACCACGGGCTGAACTATCCGATACGAGCAGCAGATGCGACACCCGTTCCATAACTCGCCGGTTGACCTGTTCAATTCCGGCCTCCCCGTCGATAACGATTGTATCGAAGTTGTCGGCAACGGCGGTGATGATATCCCTGAGCAGCTCGTTGACCTGGCAGTAGCATCCGGCGCCTTCGGGGCGGCCAATTGCAAGGAATGCCAGGTTCCCCTTTTCCTCCAGGGCGGCAAAAATCTCATAATCGAGCCGTGCGACAACCTGCTCCCGGTTTCCGGTGTTGCCGCTTTTCAGATGACGTATGAGGTCTTCGCGGATGTCGTCAACTGTTTTTCGAACATTGAAACCAAGCGCAGTCGCCAGCCCTACAGAGGGATCTGCATCTATGGCCAGAACCCTCCCGGGCTTCCCGAGCAGTATTCGTGCAATAGCCGCGCTTATGGTGGTCTTTCCCACACCGCCCTTGCCACACACCGCAACAATCGCCGTCGTTCCCTCTTCGTGATTCCGCATTTCACTTCTCCTTTGCCAGGGAATCGCGCAGCGAGCGAAGGCCGGCTACCTGGGCGCACACTTCGTTATATTCGCAGGTACTGCAGTCAAGAGCCAGCTCGACCGCCATTTTATTCATCGCACCGATAATCTTATTGGACCGTTCACCGAGACCCCTGAGTTTCCGGACATCCTCCGATGATGAAGTGATGAACAATATTTCAGCAGCATGGACATAATCCAGTGATCGATACATTTCGATGAGAACACCTCCCATAATTTTCAGTGAGAATCCCTTTGCGAGCGCTTCCGTGCTGATCCTGCTCCACTCCCTCATGTGCTGTGATACCGCACGCATCATATACCCCTCAAGATTCACATCGAACCGCAACAACTCAATCTCCCGATGGCGCTCGTAGCAATTCTCCTCGGTGAAGCCATTCACGCCGAGGATTACCGCCTTTCCGAAGGGAAGGCTGTGTACGGCGCTTTCAGCGAGATCAGGGCCGATGAGCGAGATGACGCCATCCTTCACGAGCGATGCATCCTCCGTCCACACCAGGAAGGAGACCGATTCATCCTTCGGGCTCCCGAGCTCAACGGCGGTTTCCGACTTCATGACAATACTTCCCCTTTCCGATTGCGGCCAGGCCGAACCGGGGGCCGCTCGATATGCACGGAAGGTGGAACCGCGCTGCACTGCCTCCCTGAATGATCCAAGCTCACCTATGATTTCTTCGAAGAGTCTCATGAACACCGGCCCTTATAATCGTGCAGGGGAGCCGGCAGTATCACTGTCCGTATCCGTGCCGCATAGCTCCCTCGCCAGAAGCGCGGCTCCGATGGCCCCATTGATCTGCGGATGCTCAATCTTTACCAGCTCGGTATCAAGAGCACTGCCGAGCGCATCAAACATGCCGGCATTTTTCGCGACACCGCCGGTCATGGCAACATCGGGCTCAACCACGATACTCTTTGCCATCGAGGCGGCCCGACTGGCAACCGCATGGTGGAGCGCATTGACGATATCCGGAATCTCCTTCCCCTCGTTGACGAGTGAAATGATCTCGGTCTCGGCAAAGATGACGCACTGGTTCGAGAGGGTGAGCTTTTCGGTTGCCCTCTTCGAAAGATCTCCCATTTCAGCGAGATCGATATCCAGCGCTTCGGCAATGATTTCGAGAAACCGTCCGGTGCCGGAAGCGCATTTGTCATTATACAGGTAGCGCAGCACCTTTCCGGCATTATCGATCCTTACCGCCTTCGCGTCCTGGCCACCGATATCGATGATGGTTCGCACCGTGGGAGCCTGCCATACCGCACCTTTCGCATGGCACGCTATCTCGGATTCGCGGGCAGCAGCGAAGGGGACATTCTTCCTGCCGTAACCGGTCCCCACGCAGCAGGTTATATCATCCATGGATATGCCGGCCTTTTGAATTGCCCGTTCCATGACCTCGATGGCGGCTTTTTCGGAAACGTGTCCGGTGAGCGCAACCGCAGAGCCGATAATGCTGTTGTCCCTCATAATGACCGCTTTGGCAGTCATGGAACCGACGTCACAACCGGCAGTTATCATATCACCCCTCCCCCGGCCTTCTCCGCTGCAAAGAGCGCAGCGCCAATTGCTCCGACAAGCTGGGGATCGTACCGTCGTATTCTTCTCATCCTGATGCCGAGGAGCTTGTCAAGTGCCGCTATCACACCGTTATTTTTCGCAACGCCGCCGGTCATGCATACATCCCGTTCAACGCCGATCGCGTTGACGAGAATCGCTATCCTGCTCGCCATAGCATTGTTAATTCCTGCAGCGATATCCTCGCGGGGAATCCCGTCGTTCAGGTGTTGAATGACATCGGCCTGCACCCACACCGTACAGGCATTCGCAAAGGTAACCGGATTCCTGGAACGGGCGGACATATCACCCAGCTCATCGAGCGCCACGCCGAGCACCCGCGCCATGACCTCAAGAAACCGGCCGGTGCCGGAAGCGCATTTATCATTGGTAACAAATTTCATCATGGTACCATCCGTGTCGAGACGCATCACCTTGCAGTCCTGACCGCCGATATCGATGACGGTTCTCGCCGTACGGACCAGCCATTGGGCACCCTTTCCGTGACAGGCGATCTCGGTAACGACTTCATTGACGAAAGGAATTTTCTCCCTGCCGTATCCGGTCCCGACGCAGTACCCGATATCCTCCCGTGAGACATTTTCGGGGAGGGCTCTCTGCATGACCGCTTCGGCGGATTCCCACGGCTTCGCGCTCGATCTGATAACGGCATCCCCCAGTATTCTGCCATCCTTCATGAGAACAGCTTTTGAGGTCAGAGAGCCGACATCACATCCTGCAACTATCATCCCAGCAACCCCCTGACACTCAGGAACTCTTCGAAGCGCTCGCGGGTGGCTTCCCATGACTGAACGCGATCGTCGAAGGCATCGGCATACATTATATAGGTGGGAAACCCCGCCTTTTCTGTATCGCGGGCGAAGGGCTTGAGCATTCCCCAGGTATTCCGGCATCCCGGGGTGCCGTTGTACACGATGAAGTCAACACGATACATCTTCGCCAGGGAGAGTGTGTCCTCAAGCCACATGTTGGGTGCGTCGTAGGGACCGCGAATTGACTTTACCATCGGCATCCGGGAATTTATCAGCGCGAGGCTGTCAATCATTGTGTCCACGGTTGCCGTGTCAATGGTATAGGCAGCTTCCTGCATCTGGAACTCCTTCACATAGGGCGCATCGGGAGCCCAGTACCTGCTCAGGATATTTCCCGCATAGCAGATGCCGAGACTGTCGAGCATCTCCCACAGATGCAAATTCTGCGTGTAATGATCGATATAGCAGAAAAATGCTCGCAGCTTCTCACTGCCGCCGCTCAGTCCTGAAATTCCCCGTTCGGCATTCTCCCTGCCGGAGCGCAGCATCGACTCCAGCAGCTCGGTGCACTCTTTCATGCCGGCGAAGAGAAATCGCGACGCGTAGAGGAAGAGGCTGAAGGGCACCGGCAGGGGATTGGGCACCAGCCGGTACAGATCTTCCAGCTCATTGATCAGCTCATCCTGTTTCTCATACTCGGCGAGGACTTCCCGAAGCCGGTCGATATCCAGCTTCTTCCCGGTCTGCTCTTCGAGGAAGGAGATGAGTGCACGATAGTCCGCACGGTGATACTCATTCGACCGCTCTCCGGTCAAGACCGGCGGCATGTCCAGCTGAAAAAAGGGCTTGTTCAGGTATGCGGCGGCAAAGGAAAAGGCATTCGCATTGGTGTCGCAGACGCCGGGCGTATCGGTGATTATCATGTCAATATCGGTTCCCACTCCGGCGAGATATGCCCCGAGACTCCCCCGCTGCGACGAGCAGGATGTTTCCGTAAAGCCAACCTCATTGCAGTAGTCGAGAAACTCGGCGGTACCCCTTTTGTAGGTGAGGGTCATAAATGCGGTCATGACTTCCATGCAGACCGGCGTAATGTCCATGGCATAAAAAATGGTCGGCGAAAAGCAGAAGGTGGTTATTGCGTTCTTCCTCCCCCGCTCATGAACATGCACGAGGTTGTCAAGATACCGCTCACACATTTTTACGAAAAGCTCCCCCGGTTCACCCAGCTTGAGAACATTCTCGACAATGCCCCTGAAATAGGGGATATAGTTCAACACGGAGCGGTATTCCTTCTCGGTACCCTTTTTCAGTTTGCTTGCCGCATGAAAGGTCGCCCAGAGCATCCAGTCAAAGCTGTATTCCCTTGTTGCCTGTCTCACGCTGTCTCCTTTCTCTGTTCGATTCTCTCCAGGAAGGCGTCAATGCGCATCTTCATTCTCCCCGTTTCGACGAGCGGCCCGTATTCCCGCTCAATTCTCATGCAGGGTATTCCTGTTGCTTCAAGATCCCGTTCAAAAAGGCCGTTTTCAGCGCCATGAAGATCACAGAAGCGAATATTTTGCAGTATCACACCCTCCACTCCCGCCCGCTGTATATTCTCTTTCAAGATGTCCAACCGTGCACGATACTGGCCGTACATTCGGGGGCACTCGTTCTTGCTCAGATACCTCTTTGCCAGGGCAATAACCGGATCGCCCTCTTCGGAGACGAGATCGAGATGAAAGCGGGAACCGAAGCAGAGATTGTCGGCGACGACGAGGGCCTTATCCCCCTCAATCAGACGAATCAGCTCCACGTCATCATTCGCGCTTCCCACGAGCATCAGGCGTCTCTTCCCATCAATGCCTGCCCTGCTTCTGGACTCCTCGATGAACTCCTGAAGCATTTCATTGTACTCATCCCGTGGTACGGCGCTCCCCGCGAGAATAACAGCCAGCTCATCGGTTCCGCTGAAAGGGGGCTCACTCATAATACGCAGCTCTTCGAGCTCCTCCAGGAGCGCTCTTCCACGGTTATATACCCTTATCGAGGCTTTCAGCCCCTCCTCGGTTATCCTAAGGCTGAAATAGTGCTCCACGGCATCGATGAGCCGCCTGATCTCTTCAGCAAACCACTTCACCGTGTAATCGGTACACTTATGGGGAACGCCGAAGTGAAAGAAGAATCCGGGAACAATGCCCGGATAGTCCTCTCCGGCTTTACGCCAGCAGTCATCCAATCGACGCATCGAATCACAGCCGGGCGTGATTACGGCACCGTCGAGAAAATCGAAATCACCCTGCCCGATAAGCTGCAGCATGCACTTGGGGAGACTGCATATAAAGGGACCGAAGTAGGTATCGCCGATGGTTGTCTCCTCGGCGCCAAAACCCCGTATGCGATAGGGGAGAATGCCTGCGGCATGAAATATCTCATCGGGAACATAGGAGCAGGTATAGCCAACAATCTGCTTCCCTCCGGCTTTCCAGCTCCTGACGAAGCTGTTGTTGATAACAACTGCCGCTTCACGCAACGCTTCTCTCATGGCATCTCACCCCTTTGCCCGATCGCCTTTTGCAGCGCCGCAAGCGCATCCTGAAGCTCGCTCGAATCCTCATTATCATCGGGAGTAAGCAATTCGGCAATTCCCCTGATGAACGGCGGCATGATTTCATGAGCAACAGGTTTCAGCGATTGAACCAGATCCCCGACCAGCAACCGAAGAGCCCTGCCGGCTTCATATTCGTCCAGAGAGCTGATGACCGGGGATACGGTATCACGCACGATATCGGGTGATTTCTCCCGCACACTGTTGAAAAGAGAACAGTAGAGATTCACTGTTTCCGCAAGCTCAAGGGGATCGACTTCTGCGATACCCTTCGCAATCTCTTCGGCAACCTCTTCATTTGAAAAAATGCTTTCGATGGTTTCAGCATTTCGGTACGCAGATCTGATACGGGCGGCCCTTTTCCTGAAGCGATTCATCAATAGAAACCGTACCATCTCGGGATGGTCTTCCAGGAGATTCAGAAATGCTCCTCGTGTCAGCTCTCCGGTTTCCGCAAGCTGCGCCTGGACCTTAAAGAGCAGCGGGATATCAATGGATTCGAGTATCTCATCGAGCAGGGATGATATATCCTCCTGCAATTGCGGTTTTCCGTATTCTCCGATCAGCACGCTTCCGGTGATGACTTTCCGTATCAGCTCGCACCATTCGTTTATCAGTTTGCCGATCTCCTGGCCCCTGATTTCGCGAAGGACCGAGAGCAGCACATCGGCGAGCAAATCAGGGGCCTGCCGGTTCATGGGCTCAGCGGTCTTCACCAGAGCACCGGTGATGATATTAATCGCTGCGGGAATCATTGAAAGGAGGCAGACCACCTTTGCCGGATACTGCCATAATGAATCATTCACGGTGGCAACGAGCGCCACGATATCTTCGGCCGAACGGTCAAGCGCTTCCCTGAGCTCGCCGAAATCGACATTCTGCAGGAACTGCTGCAACCCCGGTTGTACGCTCGCGGTGATGCAGAGCTGATCAGATGCGTGGGCTTCATTGACGATGCGGGCCATACCGGTAATGACCCTCCCCGCTGTCCCCATATCCAATCCCCCGATGAGCTCGCTGATAAAACGCGATTTCTCCTCAGCGGAGAGCCGTGAAATATTTTCACTCGCTGCACACGCGACATGCATAATGCTGTTTATCAGAAGCGGCAGCTGTTCTGATGCCATCCGTGCAAATTCCGGCCTCGAACAGAGATCGCTTACCGGCGTCACATCCGCATCGCTCTCCCTCCGTTGAAAGCTCCTGCTGATGGATCTCGCAACCGGCCTGCCGAGGGCCCGCTTGATTCTGCTCTTCCCCGCCCATACCTCCAGCACTTCGGGCAGGGCAGTACGCACTATCTCCCTGAATTCTTCCGTATGAACAAAGGCGCGCACGAATCCGGTAATGAGTTCAGAGTAATGCCCTCCCGAATCCTCAGGGCTGCCATCTCCGGTTGTGCGATTCGTTTCATGAATGACCATCGAGTGCTGTACTCCTTTCTTGCCGATATTCCGATTCGCTGCATCTTTTATTCTCTCCACGTATCCCCGCTTCGGAATGACATACCTGCTATATTTTTTTCAGCTTCCCTATGATAATCTTCATCTCTTCACCGCCCTCTTCTTCAATTACCGATTGCAGGAGCTGGCGGAGTAAACTGATTTCATCACTGTACGAAATACCGTGCGGCGTCAATACCGAGTGAAATACCAGGCCGAGCAGGTAGATGAATATCATTTGTGCTAATTCACCTGAAATATCCAGGATTTCGGATAACGCACTTGTGTAGCGTTGTGCAAAAGCAGAAAAAATCTGTTCGGAATTCCCGGTGTTGTTCCTGAACAGATCGATGGCCAGGAGCATTAAAGCTTTATACAGCTGCTCGCTCTCCAGCCAGAATTCGGATACCCTCTCCAGTTTCTCTCCCGCGGTGAGATCTTTGGCAGCGCGCTGAAAATAATCACCGATATTATTCTCCGCCGCGAAGGGAAAGAGCTGTTCGAAAATTTCCTCTTTGGTGGAAAAGTAGTGGTAGAGCGTTCCGGTCGATACGCCGATCTCACCGGCGATCTCCCGCATGGTGACATTGGCATACCCCTTTCCGCTGAAGAGCCCGAAACACTTTCCCAGTATCTCTTTCCGATATTCATCGCGATCAACAATCTTGGGCATCGTGATAACCTCTCATATCGAAACTGCCTTTTCCGATGAGACAAACACCGCGGTCATTAACACCGGTGTCCGCTCGCCGTGTATCTATTGCCGGACAGTCTTCTTCTTCCGCTCAACTGATTTCTTCTTCTCGCCGGCGAGGTGACGGGCAAGATACTTGCCGAGCCCGACAAGGGTCAGCGTGGGCGGCAGGCCCCAGGCCTCAGGCATCACGGAGCAATCGCAGACGTAGAGGTTGTCGAACTGCGTTTTCAGGTTGGCATCGACGATTTCACCGATCTTCACGGTGCCTCCCGGATGCGCCGCGAGATACCAGGTTTTGTAGATGTCCCTTGCACCGGCCTTCTTCAGTATTTCCTGCGCCCGACGGTAGCCCTTCATCAATTTTTCCCGGTCTTCTTCTATCAGTTTCTTTCTGACGCCGCCGCTGTCAGTTATCCTCCCGCCGAGCGTATCCTTCGCTTTTATCATAATCCTGAGCGTGCTGTTCATGGTAAACAACCGGTGAAACCTGAAAACCTGCGCGGTAAAAACGGCATCAATAATTGCGGGAACCGCCATATCGGTCATCATATACCCCTCATCCTGCATGAGCAATCCGGTCGACATGGGAATCTCATTTATCTGCTTCTTCACATCCTTTACCGTTCCGCAAGCGCTTATCAGCGGATCAAAGAAGAAATCGTAACCGGCCTCTTTTATGCCGCTCGCTCTGAGGATGACCGGCGAACCGATTCCACCAGCGGCAATTATTATTTTCGAAGCAAAAGCCCTGTAATCCCTCCCCTTCATCCGAAACTCCACACCGGTCGCGATGCCATTTTCTATGATAACTTTGCCGACCTTTGCTCCGTTCAGGAGAACCGCTCCCTTCTCAACAGCCTCTTCAACGAACATCCTCGAGCTCCACTTCACTCCGTGCGGGTCACCGTAATAGCCGAATTTGAACTCCGGTCTCCATCGCTCCTGATACATGAACTTGTCGAGCTTCTGCCAGTCATAGCCGAGATCCTGGGCGCTCTCCATAATCCGCCGCGTCATCGGGGTAATCATTTCGTCATTCAGGGGGCCGACGGGGAGCTCCTTTTTCGCCTCTGCGACCTCGCGCTTGATATCAACACCGTACGACTTGAGCATCCCAAAGGGAACCGGGAAAGCGGTGGCGTAGTAAAACATTGAGCTCCCGCCGGTGGTTATTCCACGGACCATGCCGAGAAACTTATTGGTTATCAGGAAGCTCTTCCCCGGAATGAGCTGTTCACGTAAATACTGCCTGAAATTGCCACGAATGGGATCTCCCGGCCCCCACTCGAGGATGAGAATTTTTTTCTTCCGCTTGGCAAGCTCACGCGCTACCGTTCCGCCGCCTGGTCCCGTTCCAACGACGATAGCATCGAAGCTCATCTTTTCAATGTTGTTCATATCGCGTCCCCCTTTTTGCAACGATTATCAAGATAAGGCATAAAAATACCATACTATCAATGAAATATATACTCATCGAGCTGCCGGCGCCCGGAAACATCACACCGCTACCGGACACAGCAGCCTGATAATTCAGCGACAGTATCTTTTTATATCGAACACTCGATATAAATACAGAAAATACTCTACGGGTCAAATCCTTTTTCCGTTTCACCATAAATCCTCCCGGACTCGTGAAAGCCCGAACACCGATAAAATCGTTCTAGGAAAAAATCCTGCATATAAAATTGAAAAAATTGCACAATATTTTACAAAAAGTTGTTTATGGCGGTGAAACTTTGGTATTATTAATGGTTTGCACAAAACCACAATCAGAGCTGCATCCTCTTTCCCGGCATGAGAGGGAAAAGAGTACCCGTTTCAACGCAGGGCTCAGGGAGCTCATAATCCCCGGGCGGAAAAAATTCAATGTTCAGGACTGACTCTATGCTATTCTTGCAAAAAAAATATCTCACAGCCATTATTATAACTGCCCTTACCCTCTCGGCCTGCGGACAGCGGGTTGAGAATCCGATGGATGCTTCGGGCAATTACCATTCCGGTGCCGGTCTCGTTCAGATTGATATCGGTGAAGGGCTCATCACCAAGGAACACCCCACGACGCCTCTTACGGATACCTTTCAGGTGGTTCTGGTGAAAAAACCAGAAGCCGACGTTACCATCGGCCCGATTGTCAGCGCGGACACCGGCGAGGTTATCGTCTCGGCCGCGACCCTCACCTTCACCCCGGCCAACTGGGACGTGCCGCAGATCGTTACCGTAACCGGCGTCGATGATGCTGCCGTCGACGGAATGCAGTCCATTACAATTGATCTGGGGCTCACCACCAGCACCGATTCCGGCTGGGACAATCTCGATCCCGGAGACGTGGTGGTAACCAATCTCGATGACGAATCACCCACAACACCGGGCGTGCTCCTGATCACCGGAGACGGCCTGATAACGAAGGAGCATCCGACAACTCCTCTGAGTGACACCCTGAATGTTGTTCTCAACTCTGCCCCTCTGGCGAACGTGACCATCAACCCCATCATAAGCACCGATACCGGCGAGGTTGTCGTTTCGACGGCATCGCTTACCTTCACGACGGCCAACTGGGACATTCCGCAGCCCATTACCCTGACCGGCGTTGACGACGGTGCCATTGACGGAATGCAGGCGGTGGTCATTAACATGGGAAGCACCTCCAGCGCCGACCCGGCCTGGAACGCCCTCGCCGCAGGGAGCGTGACCGTTTACAACCTCGACAATGAAGTGCCGCCCACTCCCGGGGTCATCGTGAGCGCGGGTTCATTGCATCTGGTATCCGAAAACGGCAACACCAGCGCCTTCGAGGTGGTTCTCACGTCGCAGCCGACCGCCAATGTCACAATTGATGTTACGGTGAGCGATCCATCGGAGGGAATAATTCAGACCCCCTTTGTCGGCACCAACGGTACAATTACCTTTACCACGGCGAACTGGAACATCCCGCGAACGGTTACCGTGGCCGGCGTTGATGATGCCATTACAGACGGAAAGATAACATTCTTTGTGATACTTGATGCAACCGCATCGACGGATCCTGATTACAACGGCACATTCAACCCGCCTGATGTGACAGTTGACAACGTGGACAACGAGTCTCCCGGGGTGACCGTCAACGCGGGCTCCTCGCTCCTCGTCTCGGAGAACGGCGACAGCAGCTCCTTCCAGGTGGTCCTGAACACGCAGCCGACGGCGAATGTGACCATCAATGTCTCGATAAGTGATATATCCGAGGGGACCATTCAAACTCCCTTCGTCGGCACAAATGGAACCTTAACCTTTACGACAGCAAACTGGAACGTGCCGCAGACCGTTACGGTTTCAGGCGTTGACGACACCGATACCGACGGGAATCAGCCTTTCAACGTGGTGCTTGCAGCCACCGCATCGACCGATCCGATCTATAACAACACCTTCAACCCGCCCGATGTCGCCTGCATCAACGCCGACGACGAGGTCCCCGGGGTAACCGTCAATGCGGGCTCCTCAATGCTCGTCTCAGAGAACGGCGACAGCAGCTCCTTCCAGGTAGTCCTGAACGCGAAGCCTACTGCCAATGTCACGATTAACGTCACGGTGGACACCCCGGCGGAGGGGACCGTTATAGTGCCCTTCGTAGGAACAACCGGAACCCTGACCTTCACAACGGCAAACTGGAACGTCCCGCAGACCGTTACGGTTGCGGGCGTAGACGACGATATCGCTGACGGGAATCAACCCTTCAACGTGGTGCTGGCTGCCACCGCCTCCACCGATCCGAACTACAACGGTGTCTTCGACCCGCCCGACGTCGCCTTTGTCAATGTCGATGATGACAGTGCGGGCATTACCATAAGTATTGGCAACGGGCTGGTCACGAAGGAGCATCCCACCACCCCGCTTACCGATACTTTTCAGGTAGTTCTGAACTCCCGTCCCACGGCCAACGTCTCGCTCAATGCCATCGTGAGCACCGATCTCGGAGAGGTCACGGTGCTCCCGGGAACCCTCACCTTCACCACGGCCAACTGGTTTATCCCGCAGGATGTCGATGTCACCGGCGTGGACGATGGCATCGTTGACGGAATTCAGACTGTAATCATCGATCTTGGAACGGCGACGAGCGGCGATCCGAACTACGCGGGCATGGATCCGGGCGATGTCACGGTTTTCAACATAGACGACGAGGCCCCCTATGAAGTGATAGTCATCCCGGACACATTTCTCATCACCACTGAGAACGGCGGAACGGTTAAGCTCAAGCTTGTCCTGAACTCGCAGCCGGCCAATGACGTCAACCTTTCGACCATTCAGACGCTCGACGCCACCGAAGGAACGGTAACACCCGCAAGTCTCCTCTTCACCCCCATCGACTGGAACATGCCGCATGAAATAACCATTACCGGTGTGGACGACGGCGGTCCCGGGGACGGGGATGTCCCTTACGATATCGATCTGGGAACGACAACCAGCGCCGATGCGAACTGGAACGGAATCGATCCGGGCGATGTCACTTTGACCAATAACGATTACATGTACATAGGCGATTACGCATGGAATTCGGGAATAGTCCCGGGCAGCTTCGTCTCCATCAGCGGAACCGGGACGCTTATATCCAGTTTTTACTGGCTCGATCCCATTACGCCCTACTCTCCCCTCGACGAGGGATACTACATTGTACCCCTGGGATTCAGCTTCAACTTCCTGGGCAAATACTATTCACAGATTGCAGTATACACCAACGGCTTCGCCTCCTTCAGCAATGAGATCTACAATTCGAACAACTTCGCCAATGAGCTGCTTTTCCGGGTTTTCGCACCTGATGAATTCGTTGATATTCTCGCTCCCTGGTGGGATGACTTAACGGCATCAACTGGCAACGTATATTATCAGACGACAGGGGTGTCAGGAAGCAGGGTGCTAACCATCGAATGGGAGACAATGGAAGTAATCGGAGAGGATGAGACCTATACCTTCCAGTTGAAGCTCTATGAAACAAGCAATGCCATTGAATTCATTTACGGTAATAAAACAACCGGTAATCCTGTGACAGGCACCACCGCTTCAATCGGCCTCAAAGATGATGCAAAGATTGATCCCACGAATTACTGGTTCGACGGCTTTGACGGCAGCACCGGCAACGACGCAACATGGGCTGCATCAAATTATCAGCGAAGCCATGCGGATTTTCCGCCACTTGACACCGTCATAGAATTTAAGCCGTAATGATTGAGTATGTTGGCCGGCAAGCTATACGCTTCTATTTCACAAAATGAAACCTGCGGATGGTTAATAGTGATTAGTAACGAGTTCTTTGTGACGAGTGACAAGTGATCAGCTGACAGCTATCAGTTATCAGTGAATAGTGATTAGTGACGAGTGATCAGATGACAGCTATCAGTGAATAGTGATTAGTGACGAGTTATTTGTGATTAGTGATTAGTTTTCCCCTGTTACCCGTTACCCGTTACGATAAATAAATACGCGTTACAGCTATCAACACCTGACCAGCATGAACCGGGTAATGTTAACTCAATCTTGAGAAATCCTTCCTCAGTGTCTCTGTGGCAGAATCCTGGTCTTCGCATCGGAGCAATCGAAGAGTTAACAGCTCACAGCCGCATTCCCACGAGGCCGAAGTAGCGGAGGGTTCTGAACTCATTGCCGATATAGGTTATCACATAGTAATCGACACCGGCCTCGAAGTAAAAGGAGCGGGTAATGGAGTATTCCAGCGAGCATCCTATCTTGTAGAAGGGATCCTGTGAATCGAGGCTTTCGTTTGTCCCCTGCCCGTCAATATCGTAATAATCGAATTGCGTAAAGGCCAAGCCGCCGCCGGCTCTCAGGATAATATTGACCGGGAACCGGAACATCGTCGTCGCATAGAGATTCCCCCCGATAAGAATATCGGTATTGTCGATTGTTATCCGGTCCGGATCACTCTTCCCGCTGAACTTCACATAGCCGGACTCGAGCTCGAGCCCGATAAACCTGAGGAACCGCATATCGGTAAAGACAGCCATCTTTCCGAAGGAATAGGCGATAGTGACGGTCGCGCTTTCGAAGGAGTTGTCGTAGGCGGCGTCGAATTCGGGAAGCATCTGGAAATAACAGATTCCCACCCCGATCTTGAGTCCGATATTTTTCACCCCCTCCGCGTATTCCGGCACGACTCTCCTGGTTATCTCAAAGTACCTCCAGTCCGACCAGCCGCCGATCTTGCCGAACTTGGTTATCGCCCCGATGCGCATCCGGTACTTGCCGGGAGGGAGTATGAAATCGACGTAGTTGGAGTCGACCTCTTTTTCGAGAACCAGTTTATCCAGCGTATCCCTAATCTGAACCCGGTACCGCTCGGCGGCTTCATCCTTCTGCCATTTGACGCGCAGCTTTTTCGAATCGCCATTGCCGGGTTCCGCTCTGAGCTTCGCAGCACCCGCTGAGAGCATCATCGCAATACAGACAACCGATATGGCAAAAGTTCTCATAGGCATAGTGAGTTCACACCGCTATTCGATATACAGCTTTTGAGGGATATCGAGCTCGGGCTTTATTCTGCCCTTTCCCAGGGTAATGGTGAAATTCATCCTGGCAGCAGGGCTCATCCTGGCCTTCCGTTTCGAACCTCCGGAGGTATCGAATGCCTGAAGCGTCCATCTGAATTTCCCGATATCCAGCTTGTCGAGCGCTCGCATTTCAAAGCTGTTTCCGTCGACTCGTCTGCTGAGAACGAGAGAGGATTTCCCCCCCTTTATCTGATAGAGCTGCATTCGATAAAAGGTTACGTCATCCATCGGCTTCCACTGAAAAGAGAGCTCGTCTCTATCCTGCATATCAACAACATCGCCATTCCGGGGTGATATAACAACAGGCGCCTCAAGCCGGTCCCGCACCACGAAGGAATAGACAGTGCTCTTCGTGAGCTCGGTTCCATCGTCATCGAGGAATGAGATCCTCCAGTAGTACTCGCCCGGATCTAAATTATCCATTACCGAGAAGGAGGCTTGCACCGTGCTCTTCTTATAGTGCCTGCCGAATCCCCTGTCCCGTGATATCTGAAGTCGATACTTCCCACTGATGCGCACCTTCTCCCAGGAGAATCTCACCCGTGCTCCCCTCTTTTCCCCTTCCGGCGAGAGAACCGAACCGTTCACAGGCGAAACCAGCCGTATCGTCTCCTTATCGGTAATCGTGAAGGATCTCGCCACCGATGATTCTGTCGCCTCTCTGTTTTCGATGAATCCTGCGACTTTCCAGTAGTATCGACCCTTCGGCAACTCCTTCTGTACTTTTAAAAAGTTGGTTTTGCTGGCGCCGCTGTATACGAGAGCGCTAAAGCGACTGTCCTTTGCGATGTATATCCGCGATTCGGGAATGCCCTCCCTCTTCCAGGTGAAGGTAACTCCCTTCCTCTGCAAAAGAAGCCTGCTCAAAGTTTCATCATCCGGCGGATAGGTCAATTCGGGCGGCTGGAGAAGATCTCGCTCGTCAACGGAAAGCTTATACACCTCGCTCTGTTTTACCTCGTTGACACCGCTCAAACTGACTATCTCGCTGATTCTCCAGTAGTAGACCCCCTTCGTCAGGGAGCGTACCGCTATGCTGTTGCCGGGAACCCGAAGATCGGTGACGATATCCTTCATTGACGGTTTCCGTGCAATGATGAGCCGGTAACCGTTTGCGATGGTGCTCTCGCTCCACTTAAAGTGTATCAGGGGTGGGGATTTCTTATACACAAAACTCGCCCCATTCCCCGGCCAGATCAGGCGCAGGGGATCATCCCTGACAACGCTGAGCCTCCTGACCTCGCTCATTTCTGTTTTTCCTGTTTTCCTGTTCTTTGCGGTGAGGCGCCAGTAGTATATGCCGCTTCGCAGGGGGAGCGTGCTCGAATCCCCGCTTACTCCCCTCCTCGTTATTACCGTACCGAAAGCGTTATCCCGTGACACTTCCAGAAATGCAGTCTGGTCCCCCCCTATCGGCTGCCAGGAGAAGGTAATATTCTTTGAAGCCGATGGAGTGGTAATATAGCTATTCGGTGATGGAGCGATTAGTTTCAGATTCAGTGTATATACCTTGAGATCCTTATCGCCGGTCACAACGACTTTCTGATCTTTTTTGACAACCTTTTCGCCGCTCAGTGTGTTGATCTTCGCATTTCCCCTGTTTACCGTAAGGTTCAGCTCTTCTTTCCCGGTTCGGGATAAATTCACGTCGCTCTTCTCTATTGAAACGGTGGTGCTTCCCGATTTGATATTCAGCTTTTTGATGTCCCGGCTCTCCACGTTAACCCGTTTCGCCATTACTGAACCGCGTGAAAACTGTACGTCGATCTGTTCCTCGCTGTATATTACCATAATCAGGCTGTTCTCGTTGACGGCAATCTCAGTGCCATCTTTGAGATGGATCACCGCTTCCGAGAGATTCGCGGTTCTGATTGAATCGTAGTTATAAACGGGGGTGTTCTGCTCTATCTCTTCCCAGACCACTTCGGAAGAATACTTCCGCTGGGCAACTTCTCTCTTGAAGGTGATAGTACCGACCTCTTGAGCTTCGGCAACATTCACCTTCCTGTTTAAATCAAAATACAGGAGAAGAGAAAAGGTCGTGACAATTACCGAGCCGATCCCGATAACGAGGAAGTTGCCATTAAAGAATCTCATACTTCGCTTCGCCTTCTCCATCCTCCGCTCGTCGGTTAAAGGGCTGCACGGTGGTACCCAGAAGATCTCTCAGCTCATCGACGCTCTTTGGCCTTTCCGCGTCATCCTGCCTGCCGAGAACAGCGTATATCTGCTGCGGCTTATCCTTTCCCTTTACCTTGATAGGTGCCATTTGCTCAACGGCAAACATCTCCTTTACGAGATTATAGCTATCCTCACTGATGAGTATATCGGTGCCGAAGGGTTTATTCAGCTCTTCAATACGTGAGGCCAGATTAACCGTATCGCCGATAACTGTATACTCCATCCTGTTCTCGGAGCCTATCTGGCCTGCCAGAACCGGTCCGGTGTTGATGCCGCAGCCGATCTTGATAATGGGATTCCTCTCACCTCCCCGATCCTGGTTGAATTCGAACAGTGATTTCCGCATCATGAGGGCGGCATTGACGGCGTTTTCGGTATCATTCCCCTTGGAGAGGGGGACACCCCAGAGCGCCATGATAGCGTCGCCGATGAACTTATCAACAACGCCATCGGTCCGGTCGATGCATCCAACCATTCGCGTCATATAGTCGTTCAAAAATTCGACGACCTCCTCCGGATTGAGCTTTTCCGAAATAGCGGTAAAGTTTCGGATGTCCGAGAAGAGTATCGTTACCGTTTTTCGCTCTCCCCCGAGCCGGATCTCATCCTTGAGCACGAGCTCGGCGAGCTCCGGATTCACAAACTTGCCGAAGGCGGTTTTAATCTTCTCCCGCTCCTCGAGCCCCGCCCCCATTTCGATGAAGGCATTGGTCAGAACGCCGACCTCATCCCTGGTTGCCGGCTTAATATCGATCCTGAATATCCCCTCCTTGATCTTCCTTGCCGCATCAACCAGCCTGATAATGGGGTTGGTGACGGATTGCCCGAAGAAAAAGACAATGACGATAACGACGGTTAGTATGATTATCATTATATACACATTCCGCCGCTGAATGTTGTAAACCTCCTGAAAGGCCTTCTCCTCATTGACGGTTGCTATAACTCCACAGCCCCCTATATCTATCTTCTTGAATGAACCGAGATGGAATACCCCCTTTTCGTCCCGATACCTTGTCTGACCATTATCGAGAGTGCTCTTGGTCATCTTCTCCACTATGGGTATGTTGATGTAATTCGCCTCTGAAAGAACAATGGTGCTGTCGGGATGAGCAACAACATCGCCCCGGTCATTAACCAGAAAGGCTTTGGTGATACCAGCGGTTCTGAATGCCTCAAGAAAGTCATCAAGCTTTATGTAGCTGATCAGTGTCGACCGGGCATCTCCCCGTTCGTTCAACTGGAGGGGAACGCTTATCCCCATAGCCGGGATTCCCAATCCCTGGGAGATATTGTGAATGACCTGTTCACCGTTGAGGGACCGCGCGAAAACAGTGCCATATGCACGGTGGACACCGCTTATATTCTCCCTGGATATCTGGCCCAGATCCATTACGGGTGTGTTCAAATATGAACGAATAAACCTGAGCCCCCCCTTCCGTGAGCGTTCCGCAATGCCGATAAAGAGAAAATCCTTCTCACTGGGCGGTATCACATTTGAAGAGGATCCCGCCAGCTTTTCCGTGATGAGTTTCGATTTCTCGATGAGAGAGGTAACATCAGTTTTCACCTTGAGGGAGATGAGCTCAGATATCTTATGATTGTTCTCCTGAACCCTGATCTCATTATCCTTCTTGAAGAAATAGGTTGCAAGAAAAATCATTCCCGAGAGTGATAAAATGATGATTGCGGATATTATCGAAATGAGTTTAAACCGCAGCGACGTATAGAAGGGACCCGAAGTGCCGGGCTCGGCCACCGCAACAGCCGCTCTCCCCTGCGCTTCTCCTTTTACAACCGATACTTCCGCCGTCTCTCCCTGATCGTCTACGGTATCATGGCGTTCAGAGGGGAACTGCACCACACGCTCTTCAGAGGGCGGCTCATCATCCAGAATGATCTCTTCCTTTACGGCCGAGATTTGTTCTGACTCTTTTCGTATGGGAGGTTCGGCTGCCGGAAGGGGCGAAGCTGAGTGCACCTCTTCGGTTAATTCCCCTTCGATTTCCTCCTCGGGGAGAATCTCCTCCTGAACTATCTCCCCGGCAATGTCAAAAAACTCCTCTTCGACAAAGTCCGTCCTGATCGCTTCATCACGCGCTTCTTCACCCTCGGCTGCTTTTTCCTCGACAGGTGCCTCAACAGGTTTCCTCTCGCGCGGAGCCGCAATTTCTATCTTCTCTGCAGCTCCCTCCTTCCTGACCGATACTCTCTGTTTTCCATCAATACCCGGTATCGCATCCTTCACCACCCGTGAATCGACATATGTATCCGCGGGCGAAAGCGCTGAGGGACCGGGAGTCTCCTTGAGCACCGCTTCTCCGGCAAGCGGTTCCGATTCCGCTTTCAGTTTCTGACCGACCCCGAGGTATTGCTGAAAGAGGTCAACGAATCGTCTCTCCTCATCATTTCCCAATAAATTCCCGTTAATGGCGCTGACCATATCGATCGCTTCATTGACACTTCTGCCGGTATAAATGAGGAAGCAGGTTATTATCACCCCGACATAGCTTCTCCCATATGAGACGAAAAAACAACTTCCCTCGGCAAAACATCGGCGTATCTCTTTGACAGCGTTTCTCACCGAATGAAGAGAGGCGTTATCAAGCCGCTCGATATGAACATTCCTGACCAGAAAACCAGCATTCCGATACTCGTGAACCAATCGTATATAAGAATCGCGTTCTACAGCTTCCGAGGATACAATAAATACCGTCCGCACGCCATTATTCAACAGTGCGTTGATTTTACTCTCGGGAAGGCGAGCCGATCTCCCTTCAATCGCATCGATTGGATAAAACTCGAATAGAAGCTTCTTCTGTTTCCGATTTTGAGCTGAAGTGTTCATACTATTCCACACCGATAATATCGTACTTTCCCGCCTGTTAATTCAATACTAAGCTGAGTGTTACTATGCGAAAATAAATCGAGTGCTTCGGCCCCCGGTCTCCCGGTAAGATACCGTGTAACCGTTCTTAAACGGATTCCGATTCCTCGAACGGTGAAGAGAGCTTTTTTCAACAAGTCTCCAGGAACAGAGAGCAATTATAGTACCAGAAATCACAATACGATTATTCCTTTCGTTATAAAACAGCCTAACGGATGATTCAATTGACCTCTTTCGAGTTATTGGTGAAGTATCGGCAATAAAACTCCCGGTTTGCACAGATTACGGCATACGTGGACCATGGCAGGAATACCCTTTCCCTATACAAGTTACCAGAATTGATGGAATTAGAGCAAGATTTTTTTAATGATAGGTTAATCCGACTCAACAGAATACAACAGCGATTCCCGGTGAAATGAACATGGTTGGAACACGATCACCTCACCGGTACCCGGAGATGCTATAGTATAAAAAAATCATTTCCAGAAAATTGTTCTTTACCATTACCGTATGATAGAATGGAATTAATGCAAGAATAAATAAGACATAAACAGCGATGGCAGAAAAAGGCCCTGAAAGAAAAAGAGCGATTGTTATCACCGCATTTAAAGAGATAATGCCGGCCATCAGGGCTGCATTGGACAGGTATTCCATCGATATTGTCAGCCACTATGAAAGCCTTCACTCACTCTCCGCGATTAAAAAGGGAATCGCTCAAACCGGAAACACGGTTTTTTTGAGGAAAGCGTTTTCCCGTTTTGTGAATGAGTGCGGACCGCCGGATATACTCATTATAGATGAAAAAGCCAATCTCGGATCCGACTCATCATTCGAGCCCGACATGCGAAAGCTCCTTCGCACCTTTCTGATCTCCTTTATTATCATGCAGAAAACATACGGTGAAAGAGCTCGCGCGAATATTGTCCTGATTCATTCGGAAGAGGTGAAGGGTGAAGCACCGGCCTATGAAACGGAGCCGACTGCCATACTGGACTTTCTCAGCTCACAAAATGATTCCGTAAACAGACTGATTGAAGATTTTAAAAAGCAGCCTGAGCGCTTTCACCGGTCTTTTGCCATTAAGACGATATCAAGGAGATTACCGCACAGGGCAATAGCGCAGCGCCTCTCGGAATTCATAGAAAAGAGATTAGGGCTCACCGCCCAGGAGGGTGCTTCAATAGCTCAAGAGGAATCACCCGCTGTGCCACAATCATCACGGATAAAGATACGGGAACGGGCAAAGGGAGATACATGCACCGTCGTGATGAGGACTGGCGACTCGATCATCATGGTCAACGGCGTTGAAAAAGAAGTTAAAGCCGAGGGCATTTACCGGGTCCTCCCTCTGAATGAAACATATGTGCTTGGGAGCTGGTCGACGGGAAATCAGAAGGAGATTGCCGATTACATACGGAAGACCCTTCAGCGCGGGGCTGATACTGCCGGTGATGAATCACCGGTTTTAACGATTAACCTGACGCGCTGCGAAATCGCTCCTGAAATCATATCATCTCTTGTGGATATAACAACGAAATCGCTGCCGGATTCAGTTGAAGTTAAAATATCCGTTAACTTTAAAAGCGCCCTGCTCCTCGAAAACGCACCAGGATATATTATGATTCGCAACCACATCCAGCACGCGTATTGATTCGCGATGGCGCCCCTCCCGATGGACCATCATCGTTCACCGGGAGGCGCAACCGGAGCGCATGTCTCTTCTAGAGCTCACCTTCGCTGACGAACTTCTTCCGAACAACCCACTGTCCGTTCGGCTTCTGTACATGATACACGCGAAGCACGGTTTTCCTGGTTTCCATTCCGTTTCCGTTCCTGCTTGCGATCTTCGCTTCCTTAACTTTTTTCTTACCGGCCATCACTTCCTCCTCGTATAAAATATCTCTACGGTTTTCCTGAACTCGCCGTTATATCTACCGGCGAGATAATTCATTCTTATCGGAGCACATGTTGTGCGACGCATTATTACGGCAACAGCCCCGCTACCTAGGAGGACACGTCACAGGGCTCTGCCCGAAGGGAGTCCTCCGCGCACCCTTTCACGTGCCTCCCGGGATAGAGATGAGCGCTTCCTCATCTCGGAACCCATCACATCATCCCCCGACATCACGACGGGGAACAGAATTTTGTTGTAATTTTAACCGGTGGAAGGTAACCCCGCCGTTCCCTGCACTGCTGAACAACAGTGAACTGAACATGAGGATCAGTAAACCGATGCTCCCTTGAACGACGAGGTCATCGAAATGACAATCGCATCCACGGGGGTGCGATAGATGCGTTCAGGTTTTTCTCGGTTACAGACTTACGATCCACCCTCTTTGAACGTAACGTATCTCAGCTATATATATCTCATGTCAACTATTTTTCTGAGAAATTTTTCAATTTCCCTCCAGCCGAAAAAAAGGGTTGACACGGTAAACACCGTTATATAGCAGTGTATCATCCACTGGTGCTAAAAATATCTCTTCTCCAAACCATCAGGTAAAAAACGAACACTGCTGAACTACAGCGGAGATGTTGATTGTAAGTATCTCGCGGTGATAGAGAATTACCCGGTTTGTTGCGGTAATTTGCCTGAAAAATCCGAAGCAATGGCGAGTTGATTTGTGCAAGAAGAAAGTGTGCATCATATCAATTCACGGTCTGTCTGAGCATTCGGGAAAAATCGGTTGATTAATAATCTTTTCGAGGACCTTTCGCCCCCCTCCTGTAAATTTGCACATCAAGGGATGAGGCCGTATGGTTCCTTAAAGCATTTTTGGGCACCTCTAAAAACCGGTATTTACATTGATCCACAAATTGTAAATACTGGTTTTATAAGGCATTGTGCACACAGCGACACGACGTCGCGCATGCCAGCGTGCACAGGAGGTGCAAAACAACGCTGGCCAGGGGGACATCATATTAATAGTATTCAGAAGTCCCCTTATATAAAATTCAAAGGAAGAAGAGGTTTTTAAAAGAATGAAGTATCGTCATACA
>Ga0180431_10000313_pt1 | contig 69647 bp, 67 predicted proteins | sample SS_ome_11_FD_132459 | JGI IMG/M metagenome (GOLD analysis project Ga0180431, IMG submission 132459) | Hypersaline lake sediment archaeal communities from the Salton Sea, California, USA - SS_1_MS_1 metaG | ecosystem: Environmental > Aquatic > Non-marine Saline and Alkaline > Hypersaline >...
GCCCACCCCTGCCAGTAGTCTATCCTGCCCGCCGAGAGGAAGACGAGGCTGAAAGTAAGGAGAATGGCAAAAACGGTCAACAAAGCTATCTTGAAATAGCCTATCTCGCCATAATTGAATTTCGGGTCTTTTGGCATCTCAACGCAACTGGAATACTATACTATACACGAAAGATGTTATAGAATAGAATATCAGTTGGAACTAGTCAAGAATATTTAAACATCCTTGCCGTCGAGCCAGTCCTCGGCCTCATTGATATCGTTGAACTGCCTTGACATCTCCTCCATGCCGCTTTCCCTTAATGCCCTGTCCCCGGCGAACTTAACAACAAGCTGAGCCACGATAAAGGCGGTTCTCCCTACCCCCTTATTATTGGACATTTCCAAAGCTTTAAGATGAAGGTCCATGCATTCTTGTGTAGGCGGCTTTGCATCTCTGTTGTCGACCAATAATGTAAAACCGGGAGAAAGGAGATCTAATGCTTTCTTGTGGTCATCAAGATAATTCGGAACCTCAGAGGCTTTTTGCCAGAAACCTATTAGTTTTGAATAGTAACGGTTTTTGTTCTTATCAACATAATATTCATAGTAATCGTTTTTTGCAATCTCCTGTTTCATATTTCTACCTCGAATAGCAATAGTAAAAACTTAAAAACTATTTGGATAAATGTCAACCAAATCTATTCAAACATCTTTGCCGTCAAGCCAATCCTCGGCTTCCTTAATATCGTCGAACTGCTTTGTCATTTCCTCCGCTCCGGCCTCCCTCGCTGCCCTTCTTCCGGCAAAACCAACAACTAACTGATCCACAACAAGGGCAAGTTTACCCATTTTTGCATCAATTAGCATTTGGAAAAGCTTGCCATGAAGCTCCATAACCTCAGAAGTGGGTGTCTTATAATCTCTAGTGTCGTTCAAGATCGTAAAACCGGGAGAAAGAGGTTCTAGTGTCTTCTTCAAATCATCTAAATAATCTGGAACCTCGGAGGCTTTTTGCCAGAATCCCTTCAGTTTTGAATAGAAACGGTTTCTACCCTTATCAACATAGAATTCATAGTAATCGTTTTTTGCAATCTCCTGTTTCATGTTTTTTCTCCTCGGAAGTTTCAAAATTTAAATCTTACTAAAATTATATTATATTCGGGCATAATGTCAAGACCCTTTTTAGACATTGTTTAAGCAACCATATATTAATTGTTGATTCTGTATAATATTTTAATGTTTTTGTTCAATGTTTTTCCGAGGTTATAAAAGAATCTCCTTGTGTATGAAACGCCGTTATAATATAATTCCCGAAATTTAATTGGGACAACCGTATAGAATTATTTTCATTGACAGTGGAAACATTTAACAGGAAAAATTTTTTCAGAGGCATTGTAGACTCTCTGCCGATAGTAATCTCGATATTTCCCTTCGGCGTCGTCTTCGGCGTTCTGGCGATTAAGTCGGGATTCACTATATACGAGGCGTCCTTTTCAAGCGTGGTGGTATTTGCGGGGGCGGCCCAGTTCTGCTCCCTCCCTCTTTTTGCGGCGGGGGTGAGCCCATGGGCGATCATCGGGACGACGTTCATCATCAACCTCAGGCACCTCATCATGGGCGCCTCCATATCCCGAAAGATCAAGGAGGAGGAGCTTCTTCCCAGGGCGGTGGCTTCGTATTATCTTATTGACGAGTCTTTCGCCGTGACCTCGGCATGGTGGGACTCCGGCAAAAGGGAGTCCGCCCGGGACTACCTTATCGGGTCGGGGCTTGCCGCATGGACATCCTGGAACGTCGCGACGATCCTGGGGGCGCTCTTCGGCAACATCCTGGGCGACCCGAAGAGACTGGGGCTCGACTTCGCCATCGTTGCGGGATTTATCGGGCTCCTTATGCCGCTGGTGAAGGGGAGGTTGGAGTTTCTGGTCCTCCTTGTGGCGATAGTCACATCGGTACTGTCATACCTTTTCATTCCGGGAAACTGGTACATCCTGATCGCCACTATTTTTGGAAGCCTGATCGGCGCCCTCTTTTCCAGGGACGAAGATATCGACTAAAAAGGTCTTAAGGATGGGAATTTTTAACAAAAAGGAGATGGTCAGGGGCGTGGTGGACTCTCTTCCGATAGTGGTTTCGGTTTTCCCGTTCGGGATTATCTTCGGAGTCCTTGCCATAAAATCAGGGCTGACGATATTCGAGGCGTCCTTTTCGAGCCTGGTCGTCTCCTCCGGGGCGGCCCAGTTCTGCTCCCTCCCGCTTTTTGCGGCGGGGGTAAGCCCCTGGACCATCATAGGGACGACGCTTATCATCAACCTCAGGCATCTCATATTGGGAGCCTCCATCTCCCGGAAGATAAAGGAGGAGGAGATACTCCCCAGGGCCGCGGCGGCTTACCTACTCTTCGACGAGTCGTTCGCCGTGACCTCTGCCTGGTGGGATTCCGGCAAGAGGGAGTCCGCCCGGGACTACCTCATCGGGTCGGGGTTTGCCGCGTGGGCGGCCTGGAACATCGCCACGGTATTCGGGGCGATCTTCGGAAACGTCCTCGGCGACCCGAAGAGACTGGGGCTCGATTTCGCCGTCGCTGCGGGATTTATCGGGCTTATAGTACCGATGGTGAAGGGGAGGGTGGAGCTTCTGGTGCTGCTTGTGGCGATTGTCGCATCGATCCTGTCATATCGTATCATTCCGGGGAACTGGTACATCCTGATCGCAACCCTCGCTGCGAGCGGAGTCGGTGCAATATTTGCCCGGGACGGGGACGGGGACTGAAGAGAATTGTATGCAGAAGAGTGTGTTTTGACGAATTTGAAGGTCTGTCGAAGATATAGGGGGAAAGCTTGAATCACGTAACTATCTTGCTTACAATGGTCGGAATGGGGATAGTCACCTATCTCACCAGGGCGTTCTTCCTCGTCGGGAAGAGGGACGAGGGAATGCCGAGGTTCGTCGTCAGGGCACTGAAGTTCGTGCCGGTGGCGGTCTTGAGCGCCATCGTCGCCCCGATGGTCGCGGCCCCGGAGGGAAGGCTCGCCCTCACCTACGACAGCCCCTATCTCATAGCGGGTCTCTTGACCTTCTTCGTGGCCTACATCTCGAAGAATCTCATAGTTACCGTCTTCAGCGGGATAGCGTTGATCCTCATCGTGAAGTTCATTATAGGATGAGAGCGAAAGGTAAGTAACCATCTAGTCGTCTCGATGTGTCTCTATATTTTTTTGTCTCGGCAATTTAAAGAGGAGGCACCAACCAAAAAAATTAACACAACCTAAAAACAACCGTCATTGCGGGGGAACGAAGCAGTCACGGCAATATCATGATAAAAACGCGTGATAAAGGATACCTAATCTTCAAGCAAAACGAGATATCAGATTCATTGGAATAAATACTATTTTTCCCTGTTTCTTGCAAAAGTAGAAGGGCGTTGGGGTCGGTTCCTAAATCCTGCCGACGATGTTGAGGAGGATCAGAAATATCGTCATGTCTGCGAAGTTATGGGTGAGTATCGGCATCAAGAGACCCTTCGAACAGTTTCGTATGACGCCCAGAAAAAGGCCGTAGACGGTCGCCATGACGGCGCCCATAATCCCGTTCGGTATCCCCCAGTAGTGGATGGCGCCGAAGATAAGCGCCTGAACCACGATTACAATGTAGACGTTGTCGAAAATCTCCTCAAGCCCGCTCCACAATATCCCCCGGTAGACCACCTCCTCAACAATAGAGTTTACTAAGGCAAAAACGACCCCTCCGACGAGGAGCTTCGATAACTCCACGTCCGGGAAATACTGCGTGAAGACCTCGATATCCGGGTCGAAAAGAAGATACCAGAGGATCAGGGCGGATGAGCTGACTACGATGACGACTATGCCCAAAAGAAGCGAAACCGCGTTTATCTTCCCGACCTCCCCCAGCGAGGGGGCCGGTTTATCTCTCCAGAGACATTTGAAAAACCGAATCGTGATCAGGTAGAGGGCTATGGGAAATGCGAACATGAGCCCCAGCGTATAGAAGGGGAGGGTCCTCGTGATGTAGGCGAGGAGGAAGAAGAGGGATGGTCCGAAGAGGGATATATGTCTCCTGTAGAAAAACAGCGTGATAAGGGCGAGGAGAACGGCCGGGATTAAAAGGAGAATCGGCCCCTCGATCATGTGTGTGGGAAAGAGGAGGCCGATAACCGCCGCCGTCAGGTACAGCAGCGCAGCCGGGACAAGTTTCTTTTCCGCATTCTCCATCAACTAATCCCCTTCACCCGGAGGGCGGGCGTAGAATATCTCTGCATATATATCACGTCGTGGTATTTTGCGAACTTGTGCCCCACATCCGATACGAGGATAGGGTGCTTCGGGCCGTGTTCCAAAAACCATTTCTTCCGGTCTTTCAGAGATTTGGGATCAGTGTAGAACGTGGCGGTGGTCGTTATGATCGCCTCGTTGTAGATCCCGGTTACGGTGCCGATGTCGCCCGCCGTCATTCTCCTTATCATGGCTTCTGTCAACGTTTACTCAGCCTCCAACTCTTTTTCCATTACGAGACACCCTATGCTCACCTCTTCGTTGAGCGTGGTCACGCTCTCCCTGATAACGTGAAATCCATGTCCCTCGTAGAAGGGGCGGGCGTTCAAGGAGGCGTTGAGTGTGAGGGAGCTTACCCTTGATGAGACCGCCTCCCTCTCGATCACGGCAAGGAGGCTCGATCCGACGCCCCTCCCCTGACGGCGGGGGTGGACATACATAGCGTTGATCAGGCCCTGCTGAAATAGCGCAAAGCCGACGACCACGCCCTCTTCCTCCGCAACGAATGCGAGCATATCCGGCTTACCCATCGCCTCAGCAGCCTTCTCGGCCGTCATCGCGTCATGCCATGCGTTAAGCGTGTCGTTGTCGTACGGCCCGCCGGAGAGCGCTCTTACCGCGCTGTGATGGACGTCGCAGATTCCCTCGGTGTCGTCCGTCGACGCGGGCCGGATGATGAGGTTCGGTTCCATTCTACGCCCTTTTTCAAAGCTTATATCAAAAATGCAAAAAGCAAAAAGGTAAAAAGGCGGGTTTTACCCCGCCTTTTTAAACAGATTGAAAAACCGCTTTAAGATAAACCCATCAATACTTCTGAAGGACGTCCCTGGAGATCAATATCCTCTGGATCTCGGAGGTTCCCTCGCCGATCTCGCCGAGCTTTGCTTCCCTGTAGAGCCTCTCCACCGGATATTCCTTGGTGTAGCCGTAGCCGCCGTGGATCTGAACCGCCCAGCTGGATATGTTGGTGGAGGCCTCTGATGCCACAAGCTTTGCTATGGAGGCCATGGTCGCGGCACCGGGGTCTTTGTTGTCCTTCAGCCATGCGGCCTTGTAGATGAGAAGGCGCGAGACGTCTATCAGCATCTTCATGTCCGCGAGCTTGAAGCCGACCATCTGGAACTTCCCTATTGGTCTTCCGAACTGCTGGCGCTCCTTGGCGTATTTTATCGACTCCTCCATGCAGGCTATGGCGACGCCCAGCGCCACCATCGCCATACCGACCCGGCCGTACTCGAGGGTCTGCATCGCCTGGATGAAGCCCTCGTTTTCCACCCCGAGGAGGTTCTCGGCCGGAATCTCGCAATCATCGAAGATAAGCTCCGAGGTGGGCGAGCCGCGGTAGCCCATCTTGTCCAGGGGCTTGCCAGCGGAAAATCCCTTTGTCCCTTTCTCAACGATAAAGGAGCTCACGTCTCTCCCCTTGTGGCCGTCCTTATCGGTCTTTGCCATGACGACGGCAACATCCATAATGGGGCCGTTCGTGATAAACATCTTCGTGCCGTTAAGGACCCACTTGTCCCCCTTCTTGACGGCGGTGGTCCTGACGCTGATGGCGTCCGATCCCGCGTCCGGCTCTGTCAATCCGAAGCTGCCTATCATCTCGGTGGAGATAAGCTTCGGGAGGTACTTCTCCTTCTGCTTGTCGGTGCCGAACAGCGCTATGGGGATGCCGCAGAGTCCCACGCTTCCGCCGACGGAGAGGTAGGTGGAGGCGCAGGCCCTGGCGAGCTCCTCCTGGGCAATCGACTGGGTGAGGAGGTTCCTCGCCGTGCCGCCGTATTTCTCTTCGTGAAAGAGGCCGGTGTAACCGAACTCGGCGAGCTTCTTGAAATTTACCTTGAGTATCTTAACGCTCTGTTCGTGGTCGGCCTTGTCCAGTAAATCCGCATTCGGTCTTATTTCTTTTTCACAGAACTTCCTGAAAGATTCCTGAAGCGCTAATTGTTCCTTTGAAAGTGAGTAGTCCATTTTTCCCTCCCTATGACATGAGGATTCTTGAGATGATCATCTTCTGAATCTCCGATGTGCCGCCGCCGATCTGGGCGAGCTTGGTGTCCCTGAAGGCGCGCTCCACCGGGTATTCGTGCATGTAGCCGTAGCCCCCGTGGATCTGGACGGCGTCGGACATCGCATCCATTCCGTAATCGCCGATGTAGAGCTTGGCCACGGCGGCCTCCATGTGGTTCAAGGCCATTCCCTGGTCCTTGTTCCACGCCACCTTGTATACCAGGAGCCTCGCCGCCTCGACGAAACACTTTATATCGGCGAGCTTCTTCTGGATCGCCTGGAATTTCGCGATGGGGCGTCCGAACTGCACCCTATCCTTGGCGTAGCGGGCGCTCTCCTTTAGGATATACTCCATCCCGCCGACGAAGGGCGCCAGTAGCGCGGATCTGTCCCACTCGAGGGTCTGGAGTGCCATCGGAAAGCCGTTGTTCAAGGTCCCCAGGAGGTTTTCCTCCGGGATCTCGCAGTCGTCGAAGAAGAGCTCGGCCGTGGTCGAGGTCTTTACTCCCATCTTCTTCAGCGTCTTGCTCACGCCGAACCCCTTCGTCCCCTTCTCCACGATAAAGCCGGACATCCCCATATGTCTCTTCTCCTTGTCGGTGGAGGCGTAAACCACGCAGATGTCCGCGATGGGGCCGTTCGTTATAAACATCTTCGTGCCGTTAAGGATCCACTTGTCGCCCTTCTTGACGGCGGTGGTCGCTATAGATGCGGCGTCGGAGCCGGCGTTTGGCTCGGTAAGCCCCATGCAGCCGACCCACTCGCCGGTCGCCATCTTAGACAGATACTTCTCCTTCTGCTCCTTGGTTCCGTGCTGGAGAATCGTGTCGGCGGCGAGGTACGTATGGGCGCCCCAGGAGAGGGTAAGGCCGCCGTCCGCGCCCCCCTCCGCCATCGCCTCGGCGGCGAGGCACGCGGTCACCACGTCCGAGTCTGCGCCGCCGTACTCCTCGGGGAAGTGAAGCCCTAAAAGCCCGAACTCCCCCATCTTCTTCCACGCCTCCCAGCAGAACTCCCCCTTCTCGTCGTACTCCTCGGCGTACGGGGCGATCTCGTTCTGGGAAAATTTCAGCACCTGATCTCTGAAAGCAAGCTGTTCATCCGTAAAGGTGAAATCCATGTAACCCTCCTTTTTAGCTGTTCCTTATCAATTAATACCAATCTATATTAAATATCCGCACTTAAACGGAGACGGCCTTTTATGAAGTCAAAAGAGATCCGTATAAACAATCTCCATCGGCTCGAAACATCGGCCTCTCCCCCCCGACCTAAATCGCATACCCTTCAAATCCCCCTTAAAATCAAATATCCCGCCTGTTGATTAAGGCCTCCTATCCCTTGTCGTCGGGGCATACGGAGAGCCCATCTAACAGCGTGGCGGTCAGCATGTCTGTCGCCTCATTTGCCTCGTTGGCCGTGATCGACCTCACGCCATCCACTATCCACTTCAGCATTATCCTCTCCACCGATCCGAATATGGAGTAGGCGGCCAGCGTCGGATCGATCTCTGCCTTGAACCTCCCCCCGCTCTGACCGATCTCGACGATCTTCGTGATCAGCTCGAAGGCGACCTTGAAGTGGCGGACGTTCTCCCCGCTGAAGAAGCGGGAGGCCTTGACGACGTCTATGATCATCACCTCGATCATCCTCGGGTTGTTTTTGTACGAGTGAAAGAGAAACGATATGATCCCCCTGACCATCTCCCTCGGGTCGTCTTCGGTCTCGATCTGTCTCTTTATGGCGTTAAGGAAATTCTCCCAGCGGGTCCTGAAGATGGAGATCAGCAGGTCTTCCTTGCTGTCGAAGTAGTGGTAGACGAGGCCGTAGGCGATGCCCGCCTCCTTGGCGATATCGGAGACCCGGGCGCCGAAGTACCCCTTGTCCGCGAAGACCTTTATGGCCGCATCCAGTATGACCGTTGTCTTGTCCGCAGCGTCCTCGTTATTGTTATTTGCCTTTGCCGTTTTTTTGGACAATCTATATTCCCAAATGGTTTTTTACTTCGCTTTCACCCACTTAAAAATTGCCGCCCCGCCCCCCCCGTAGATTGACTTGTCAGTCAGTCAAAAAGTTTATATTTTCGACAATCCTTTGTCAAGGTAAAATGTGGCTTGCGCTGCAGAAAAACTTCGAGCTATCGTGTTTAAAAAAATCGATCTCGAATGGAGGATGGGAGGATTGATTATATGAGATGGGCGATGAAACTTTTTACAGGACTGTGGATTTAAACTGCTCACGTCTATAGAAGCCGTCCACATAATTGTAAAATGGGGTGGGAAAGATAAGAGGAGCGAAAGTAAAAAAATCCCTTTTTATCCCAATTGCCCCCGCTTTTACACCCCGCGGCCGATCTACTGGAGGCTCAGGCGGGTCCTCGCGATGATCTCGTCCTTTACGATGTTGGGCAGATCGTCGAAGTAGGCGCAGTAGCCGGCGACGCGAACGACCAGCCCCGGATATTTCCCCGGGTTTTTGCGGGCGTCGATAAGGGTGTCCGGGTCGAGGACGTTGATCTGGAGCTCCATCCCACCGGACTCGAAGAAGCCTTTTGTTAACGCCTCCAGTATATCGACGCCCCTCTCCCCTAAGACGGTTGCCGGGTCGAAGCGGAGGTTCGTAGCGTAGCCGTTGGCGGCGAGCTTGGCGTCCACCCCGGCGACCGAGTTCAATAGCGCCGTGGGGCCGCATTTGTCCATCCCGTTTGCTGGGGATAGGCTCGCCCCGAATGGCATACGTTCAAGCCTCCCGCTGGGGAGGGCCGGGGTTTTCTCGCCGAAGGAGGCGTGGGTGGTGGAGGAGTAGAAGCCGGGGACGTATTGTCCTCCCCGGACGTTCGTGTATCGGGAGAGCGCATCGTGGAAGATATTGACCACGAGGTCCGCGTATCGGTCGGGGAGTTTTTGGTCGTTTCCGTACTTCGGCGCCTTGAGGAGCTCGCCCCTCAGCTTCGGGTCGGATTTGAAATTGTCTCTCATCGCCGTAACTAATTCCGGCAGGGTGCAGATCTTTCTGTCGAAGACGGCATCCTTTACGGCGGTAAAGGAATCCGCCACGTCGGCCACGCCCACGCCCTGAACCCCGCTGCCGTTGTATACCGCGCCGCCCGCCGACACGTCCAGCCCCGACTCGATACAGCCGTCCACTAACATGGATGAAAAGGGGGTGGGGTGGTAGTCCCGGTTTCCGCCGTCGATTATCTCGAGGTCTTCTACCATCCTTAAGACCATATGCTCCACCTGCTCCCGAAAGGCGCTTATCACATCGTCTATCGTGGTAAAGGTCTCCGGGGGCGGGGTGTCGGCGCCGATCTTCTTTCCCCGTAGCTTTAAAGTCCTTCCCCGGTTAAGCGCGAAGATGAGGCAGGCCGGCAGGTTGAACAGCGCGGTGTCCGTGGAGAGAAAGCTCTTTCCGGGGATCGACGGCTCCACACACCCCACGATCCCGTAGTCCCTGGCGTCCTCGATCGGGTAGCCGTGGTGGAGGAGGGAGGATATCACCGCCTCGTCGCTGAAGATTCCCGGGACGCCGTTCCCCCTCCTCGCCACGTCCAAGGCACGCCTGACGTATTCTTTTGGCGAGCCCTTGTGGGTGCGGGCGTGGTAGTTCGGGTCGCGAAGTCCCGAACGCTCCATCACGTCGAGAAAGACGTAGGTGAGCTCGTTGACCGCGTCGTTGCCGTCTCTGTCCATCCCCCCGACGACGGCCGCCTGAGCTATCAGGTAGCCGCCGTGGCACTTGCTGATCGTCTCCGAGAGGTGAAAGACGTGCTCGGTGGCCTTTGCCGAGAAGCACAGGAGTATCTCAACGGCGTCTTCTCTGGTAATCCTTCCCTCATCTATATCACTTTTATAGTAGGGGTAGAGGTATTGATCGACCCTGCTCAACGAGACGGCGGAGTTTATCCCCTCGAGGCAGACGGTAAGGTGGGAAAGCCAAAGCGACTGCACCGCCTCCTGGAACGTCCCGGCCCCCTCTTTAGGCACCTTTCTCAATATCCGGGCTATCTCGTGAAGCTCCTCCCTCCTGGTCTTGCCCCTTTCTTCTGTGGCGATCCTCTCCGCCTCTTCGGCGAGGTTTTCCGCAAAATCAACCAGCCCCTCGGAGACTATCCGGCACGCCCCGTGGAGGTCGCCGTCTTTGCCCTCCATCTCCTTTAAATATCCCTCAATACCGATCACCACTATCTTCTCGTAGTTTGGGAGGAAGTGGCCAATCCCGCCGGCGACGTTAATCAGGTAGAAGGCGGGCGAGAGCTGATCGACCACGTAGTGTAAAAAGCGGCCGATCCGATTCGGGAAAAACGACCTTATGATCATGTTTCGGGTGAGCCAGTAGGGGATTATCCGGAAGATGAACTTGAGCCTCTCCGCCCACGGTATCTGAAAGGGGGTCGTCTCCCGCTTGTCTATCCAGAGGAGCTCCTGATTCAGGAAGACGCCGGAGAGCTCCGGCTGGATTATGGCGGACTTCCTGTGGCTTCCCACGTTTCCCACAATCAGCTCGTCGTCGAAGATCTTGGCCGACTTGTTGCGAAGGAGATGTTTCATCGCCTTTGCCTTCCTGATCACCATCGGCTCCTTCGGGTCGTCGTATTTCTTGAAATACTCGGTGATGAGCCAGGCGCGCTCCGTGCAGAGGTGCATTTTACTTGAGAGGAGCTTCTCCTTTATCCGGATGAAGCGGTCGGATTTCCTTTCCTCTTCAGGCGGCTCGATGTATGCGCCCGCTGTTATCGCGTGTCTGGCCATGAGTCTTCACTCCATATATGGTATTTATGGAAATTGGGGCTCAAGATTAACATTACAACAAGGTTGACAGGGAAAAAGCAACATCATTATAGCAGCTAATTTCTTGAAATTCCACACTAAAAAAGCTTTCCCGCATGAAAAGGCTTTGGGCGTCCTCAAAATAATCTGGAGGCGCGGACGGCGAGCGGCCTCAATAAGTGTAGTCGGGATCGAGGATCGCGCCCCTCTCCCTGGGGCTTGCGACTATCCGGTTGAAGAGATCGGCTTCGAGATAGCTGGGTGTGTACTTTACCCCATTACGCTCGATCTGCCGGTGGAAAGACCTCAGATGGTTTCTGGATCCCTTCATAAGGTTCTGGTAGACGATCCTGACGTCGTCGTTGTCAGTAGCCTCGATCCACTTGATAAGGTCGGCGATGTCCAGCTCCTCTATCTGTGCCCCGACGATCAGGGCGTCGTTTAGAGATTTTCCGGCCTTTTCGACAAGCTCCTTGTAGAGGGACTTCAGCGTATCGTTTTTAAAGACGCCCGGGACGTCATTGGAGATGGGATCGTCAAGACCGTAACGCACTATTATTTTTGCCAGGGCGTCCATGTGGGTCTGCTCGCTTGAGGCGATGTTGGCAAATATCCTTATGCCCCATTTGTCGTAGATTGCCCGGTAGACGTCTCTCGCCAGCTTCTCCTCCTCGCGCATGAAGAGGATCCCCTCCGCCTCGTTTTTCGTCAGCTCGGTTATCTCGATTGTCGCGATCTTGGCGTCGACGACTGTGGTGACATTGTCCTGGGCGCTTGATGAGACGACGAGGTTAAGCGAACAGAAGACGCCTGCGATGACGGCCGCGATCAAGGTCGATTTGTTAAATCCTTTCATTGTCATACTCCTTTGACTTTAAATTGTGTATGTATCGATGAAGAGTGAGCTTGAGGAGATTTCAGCGGGCGGTTACACCACGCATCGGAGAGGAGCTTGAAGATCGACACATTAAAACAAGTATAACATATTTCCCGATTCCGCGCAATCTGGCGGTGTCACCGCAATTCAAAGCAGTTTTTAAAGCGTTGGAATTTCACAAATGGAGGTCTGTCGGTCGCGCGAAAAAAATTACATCAAGACCGGCTTTTCCCTGGCGTATTTTTTGATCAAGGTCCCTATGTACTCGATAAGTTCCACAACCGCCTCTCTCTCCCTGGTGTTGCCGACCAAGACTTCCCTGATGTGGGTCCCCACATTAGGGTCAACCCTGAAGGTCAGGATTACCTCGTCCGGAGATGAATTGCGATGGGGATTTGAGAAGAGTTTAGAAAATAAAGTAGTTTCCATTTCCCACCTTAAAAAGGGCGTTATGTTTCTACAAAAACGCTGTAAATTCTTGACAATAAGGTATGCTCCAATTATAGTGAAAAAAATTATAGGAGTAAGTTATGGCAAAATACAAAGGAGATGAGGTAAACGCCCTCAATTCGCTTCCCCTCTGTTATTCTTTGAGAATATTGGCAATGAGCCGGAAGAATCATGTAGCAATAGTAGATGGGACGACCGGAGAGTCTTGTACATACAGTGAGTTGTACGATAGGGTTTCCCGTATGGTATTGTGGCTTGGTCAAAACGGCATTAATCCTGGCGACAGGGTGGCATGTCTTTCAGAGAACAGCAAAGTCTATTTTGAACTCTTCTATGCTCTGGCTTGGATAGGCGCCGTTATCGTTCCTTTGAATATGCGACTTACTCCGAGCGAACTAAATTTCATTATTAACAATGCAGGGGCAAAGGCCATGTACAGCAGTGACTCTTTTATCGATAATTCAAACGAGGCCATCAAGGGATTATCTTCGATAAAGCTGAAGTTCAAAACAGGCAAGGCGTCCGCCGACTGGGTGTCCTTTGATGAATTTACAGATATCAAAAGTGAAAATGTTCGCTCTTCCGACAACATAATCGGCGAGAATCTCTTTATGCTCCTCTACACAAGCGGTACTACCGGAAAGCCCAAGGGGTGCATGATACCCCAGCGGACGTGGAATGGTTATGCGATAAATATGGCCTCTTGTTTCGGGATGGGGCAAGATGATGTATATCTGGCATTTCTCCCCCTCTTCCATGTCGCGGGGTTCGGGACAGCCGTATCCCAGATCCAACTGGGAGGCACTGTCGTTGTTACGTCGGACTTTGACCCGGAAAAGCTCTATGAACTAATAGAAAAGTATAAAGTGACCATCATGTTTCTTGTGCCTGGGATTTCTACCTATTTTCTCTACCACGAGGTCAGGAAAAAGACCGATGTCTCCTCTCTAAAGGTTTTCATCGGCGGTGCGGGCGGGGAAAAGTTGGAGATGGTAAATGACGTAGAGGAGCTTCTGGGAGCCAACTACTTTGGGATCTACGGTCAGACCGAGTCGGGAGGTAAGGTCACCTGGGTTAATTCCGATATGATTAGAAAAGATCCTTCGATCTACGGTTATGTTATGCCCTTCTTTAATTACATGATCGCCGACGATAATGACAATCCCGTATCTCCCGGTGAAGTCGGAGAGCTGTGTTTGAGGGGAACACCCATCATGCAAGGATATTGGAATCTCCCCGAAGAGAGCGAAGAGACGCTGAGAAACGGATGGCATCATACCGGAGACCTCTTTGTTATGGAAGAGAGCGGACTTGTCAGGATGGTGGACCGGAAGAAATACCTGATAAAAACCGGAGGGGAGAACGTCTATCCTCAGGAAGTGGAGATTGTTCTTCTAAGCCATGATTCTGTGGCCGATGCGGCGGTTATCGGAATCCTCGATGAAAAATGGGGAGAGGCGGTAAAAGCATTCGTGATAAAGAAGCCTGATATGGAGGTGACGGGAAAGGAGCTATCTGACTGGGTCAAGAAACATATAGCCGGTTATAAGGCGCCCCGTTATGTAGAGTTCGTAGATGCCATACCTAGAAACGCCTCAGGTAAAGTACTGAAGGGGATATTGAGGGAGGGTGAGACAACTCCAGACCAGAAGGTGTAGAGGAATAAAACGAGGAATTTTTAACGGATTCTTTTTTCCGCGCTTCTCTTCTATATTGGAGCGTGAAAACCGACACATCTGGTACATAACATATTGACCGTTCCAGCACAACAGGACGGTGAGGCACATCAAAAGGTCGTTGTTTAGACATCTGCCTTGACCATTGACGGTACGTCGGTCATCGTGATCAAACTACATCAGGACCGGCTTTTCCCCTGCGTATTTTTCGATCAGCGTCCCGAGGTACTCGATGAGTTTCACCACCGTTTCCCTCTCCCTTGCATCATTGATCAAGACTTCCCTGATGTGGGTCCCCACGTCGTCGTTCACGCTGAAGGTAAGGATCACCTCGTCCGGCGATGCGTCCCGGTGGGGGGGCCTCAGATTCACAACGTCGACCGCGTCGATCAATCCCCACAGCTTGACCTTCTCGTCTTCCGTCAGCGTCACGGTTCCCCGGTCGGTCTCTTTGTCCCCGATCTTCTTCGTCATCGAGAACCTGTCCGGGGCCGCAAGTGTCACGATCCACTCGCCGTGCCCCGAAGGATGACTCGCCCCGCCGCTCTTGAACTCGAAGAGGATCACCCCCAGTTTTGAGATGGTGCCCTCGGCGCCCCCGGAGATGGAGCCGCACCCGAAGGCGTAAATGCCGAAAAGGACTAAAACAAGCGGGAGGGCGAAGAGCCTTACCGAAAAGACATGGGGCGGGGCCGAGGCCGCCGCTGTTAAACTCTTCATATGGATACCACCTTTGGTTTTTGGATTTTATTTCAAGCCTTTAAACGTTTAAGCAGAGCGGGCCGCGGTCATCCTCATTTGACTCCCGAGAAAAAGACGTGGGCGACATACCCGGCGATGGGGGGGAGGAAAAAGGAGGATACGAAGCGAATGGCCGTGAACTTCCATCCCATGATCCCCACCTCGAGGGGCATTCGGGCGACGGCCCATATGGACCACCCCATCAGGAAGGCCACCATAGTCCCGATGCCGGCGCCCGACCTGAACAGCCCCGCGGCGACGGGCAGGCTCACGAAAGGCCCACCTGGAGTTACCGCACCGGCCAGGGTCCCGATGAATATCCCCCGAACTCCGGATTCCTCCCCCACCCATTTCGCTATCAGCTCCTGGGGTACAAGGACCTGAACCATGCCGGCCACGATGAACGCAAAGGCGAGGAGCGGTATGATCTCGATGGTCATGTCCCACGTCATGGAGAGGCCGCGTATATGTTCGCCGCCGCCCCGCATATATCCGATTATAAGTAAGATCAAGGCCAAGATCGCCATAATAAGCGTTGGGAACAACATTTGAGATTTCCTTTTTTTACCTGTCATTTAAAATATCTCTCTCTTGGATTACAGCTCGTCACTCTACGGCATCCGGGTTATGTGGATGATCTGCCGGGCGGTGAGAGGAGAAACCGTCGTAACGATGCCGGCGCCCGCCCTCGATGGATGATGCGCCCCGTCTCTCTTGAATCAAAAAATCAGCCACTTGAGACGGTGCCACCGGCGCTTTAGAAAAATGGGGCGATATCTATTATCATCCCGTTATCGTCTCCCGCGCTTTTTCGGCATCCGGGCGTTTACCTCCTTTCGCCAATCGTCAAGCATCGCAAGGAGCCTTTTCGCATCCTCGGGATGTGTTTCGGAGAGGTCGTTATGCTCGCCGATGTCCCGGGCGAGGTCGTAGAGCCGAATCCGGTCGCTCTCGTAAAACTGTATCAGCTTCATCCCCTTGTGTCGGATCGCCCCGGAGGGACGATGGCCGTCGCTGTGGTAGTGGGGGAAATGCCAGAAGAGGGCGTCCCGATTTACTCCGCCCGTGCCGGAGGCGAGAGGCATCAGGCCTTTACCGTCGATGTGCAGGTCGGGCCTTGTGGGAAGTCCCGCCGCCTGGAGGATCGTGGGGAAGAGGTCGCAGGAGTGGGCCGGCTCGGTAACAACGCTTCCCGGACTTTTTACCCCCGGCCCCCGGATGATCAGCGGCACCCGAATGCCCCCCTCGAAGAGCCACCCCTTGCCGTAGCGGAGAGGCTCGTTCGATGTGACGGTTGTTTTGGTGGAGAGTCCCCCGTTGTCGGAGGTGAAGATAACGAGAGAGTTTTCACTAAGCCCCAGTTCTTCGAGCTTTTTGGTGATCATTCCCACGCCCCGATCCACGCTCTCGAGCATCGCGGCGTAGACCGGGTCGCCCTGGACGACACGGGTGGAGACGCCGTCGATCTCTCTTACCTGTTCTCCATCGGCAATCGCCGCCGCCTTATCCTCGTATTTTTTCACCAGCTCTTCCGTTCCCATGAGCGGCGTGTGCACCGCGTAATGGGATAGCATCAAAAAGAAGGGGACGTCCTTGTGCGTATCAATGAAATCGAGGGACTCGCTGTTCAGGCGGTCGGTCAGGTACTCCCCCTTCGGGCCGTCCGGGAGGGTCTCGATCTTGTAGGGAGAGAAATATCCAGACGGCGGCTGGCCCCACTTGAGTCCCCCCAGGTTTACGTCGAACCCCTGCCTGTCCGGGTAGTAGTCTTCGTCGCCCAGATGCCATTTTCCGGTAAAAAAAGTGGCGTAACCGGCGTCCCGCATCAGCTCGGCTACCGTGGTCTCCTTGAGCGGAAGGTACTCCTTGTTTACGGGTTGCTTGAGGTGTGCGGGCTTTTTGCCTGCGATGTCGTCCGGGTGTCCCGTCCTCAAGGAGGGGACGAGGTGCTGGAAGAGACGCTGAGGGAAGTTGGCGGCTATCCAATTGTCGATTCCGAGGCGCGCCGGGTTTTTGCCGGTCATTATCGCTGCCCGGGTGGGTGAGCAGACGGGGCTGGCGCTGTATGCGTCTGTAAAGCGGACACCCTCCGCCGCCAGCCGGTCTATGTTCGGCGTCTCGTGAAAGGCGCTGCCGTAGCAGGCCGGGTCGGCCCATCCCAGGTCGTCAACGAGGATCAAAACGATATTGGGTTTGCTATGAGTTGAAAATCCCCGCGCCCGGCCGGGGATCATAAGGGCTGTGGCGGCGGTTCCGGCCGCGGTCAGGAAGTCTCGGCGGGATATCCTGCTTAACATGGCTTGCCTCCATTCTTCACAGATTGAGAAAATATGGTTCATGGGGTTCATGGGGAAGATCGGTGTCAAGGAAATCCCCATATACGTAGCATACGAAGTCCCCTTATGTCAACGGGATATGTAACTGTGTTGGGCGGCGGTGTGGGAAATGCCGGGTATATCCTCACTCCCCGGCATCGTGCGGCGTGGTGTAAACAAAGTGCACCGCCGTGAAATCATCGGTATATTTTTCTCGGTAGTCTTCTTTTGTCTTTTTCCCTCTACGATTTATTTTTAACCTGCAGTTTTAATCTGATCAACAATAAAAATTGTTTGAAAAATCAGAGAAAAAAGTCCAGCTTGACCCCCCTGAACATGATGTGGGCGGCGTAGCCCGCCAGGGGCGGGAGGAAGAAGGAGCTGGCGATATGGATCAGCGTGAACTTCCAGCCGAGGATCCCCGCCTCGAAGGGCACCCGGGTTATGTTCATGATCGACCAGGCGGTGAGAAACGAGACCATCGTCCCGATGCTGGCGCCGGCCCCCAGCAGTCCCGCCGCCAAGGGAAGCGTAACCGAGGGCCCGCCCGGCGTCAGGGCGCCCAGAAGCGAGCCCATCATTATCCCCTTGAAGCCGGATTGGTCCCCCAGCCAGTCGGCGACGAATTCCTTCGGGACTATTACCTGAATCATCCCCGCAAGAAGAAGGGCGAAGAAGATCAGGGGGATCACCATTATCGTCAGGTTCATGGAGCGCTTCAATCCCTCGGCGAGTCTGCCGCCCCCCTGGTGGTAGGCGATGACGAGGGCGACTATTGCGAAGGCCGCCAGTATCAAGGTGGGGAGAAGTAGTTTCATTTTGCTTTCCCTTTTAAACATATTTCTTGCGGTGTCCTTATTTGAATCGAAAGATATCGTCGTTAAAAAAAACCGATAAGATATTCCGGTCAATGCGATTATATGATAACATGGGTTGCGGCGATTGGAAAGAAGATAATGTCTATTGTAGAGGGCCGTCGGGCACCTCCTTTGATTCGGGGAGATTAAGGCGATACTCAATCAAGGATCTCATAAGCGGAGCCCACTGTATTAGACGTAACGAAGGCGTGAAATATTGCCGGAGAATCGAATTTATTTGAGCGCTTCGACCTTGAGTAGTGAAATTTCACGCCGCACCTTTTAAAGCACTCCACTTGAATTAAAAAAGGGGAAGGGCATATGGGAAATATCTTTCTTGTCAGGCACGGAGAGACTCAGTGGAACTTGGGGGAAATATTTCGGGGGAGGGCGGACGTCCCGCTGAACGAGAGGGGGAGGGAGCAGGCGGAGGCCGTGGGGAGGGCGCTTGCCGGCCTCGATTTCAATGCGGTATACGCGAGCCCCCTCTCGAGGGCGGTAGAAACCGCGTCGAAGATCGCTGCCCACCACGGGATCGAGGTGATGACGGATGAGGGCCTGATCGACATCGACTACGGCGAGTGGGAGGGAATCCCCAAGGAGGAGATAAAGGGGAGATACGCCGATCTCTACGGGCGGTGGATGAAGGCCCCTAACGAGGTAGTCTTTCCCGGGGCCGAGTCGATACTGGACGTGAGGGAGAGGGCCTTCGAGGCCATCCTGCGGCTTGCCGGGAGACACGCGGGTGAGACAATCGCCCTTGTTTCCCACAGGGTTGTGAACAAGATGATCCTGGCGGCCGTTATGGGGATGGACTCATCCCGGTTCTGGGACATCGAGCAGGATACGGCGTGCATCAACGTCATCCGCTATGTGAAGGGAGGCGGCAAATCCGAAGACCGATTCATCATCGCCAAGGTCAACGACACATCTCCCATCAAGCCCTACTCCTCGGCCGCGGACGCCGATTTCTGAGCGCCGTACACCCCAGCCCGCCTGATGGGCCAAAGCGCCACGCCTGACAACGTTTTAGGGGGTCAAGAAGTCAAGGCCGCCCGCTTTGTTTGGAGCCGGGCGAGATCCGTTACTTTTTTCCCTCCCGCTCGAAGCCGGCCTTGAGGAGCTTTCTGAAGCCGCCGGTGAAGTAGTTTTCCGGGATCTCCTTTTTTATCACTTTGTCCTGTGGTATCTCCGGTATCGAGAAATTGAAGACGATCCACATGAAAGAGAGGATGATGTAAAACGTGGCCCCCCAGAGGATCTCCCGCCCTTCGGCGTCATCGATCAGGAGGGCGGGGAACTTCCATTTCTCCCTGTTGCTCGCCTTTTTTAAGTCCTCCGGAACATCGAAGTCAATCCAGAAGTAGTTTTCCGGGTCGAGCATCTCGTCGATCTTAACGGAGACGATCCTCTCCACCTCCCAGTTGAGCCGCTCCTTCAGGTCTCCCGAGATCGCGCCGACGGAGGGGAAGATCACCCTCCTGAACGACATCAGGCCGTAGGGGGGGAGGGAGCCCAGATAATCGATACGCCTCATGGGTAATCCGGTCTCCTCTGCGGTCTCCCTCAGCGCGCAGGCGAGGTAGTCCGCCGCAATCCTCTTCTCCCCCCCGACCCGTGATTCCCGCCAGGCCTCGAGGCCCATTCCCCTGACCAGCGGCGAGAGGCCCTTCTTGATAAAAAAACCGTGGAGCCTGTCGATAAACGATATGTGACCCCCGGGACAGCTCAGGTCGCCGGGCTGGACTACCCGCTTTGACCTTTTGGTCAGGACGAAGCCGGGCGCCTTGCCGTTTTCCGAAAAATGGATCAACAAGATAACACCGGAGGTGAAATGGCGCACCCCGTTCTTCTTCTCCTTTTCGATCTCTTCGTGGCGCCCCAGGAAGTTCGGCTGAAAATCACCGAGCTTCTTTGCAACCAGCTCTTTGAAATCCTCAGGATCTTGGGTATTAAACTTTATCTTTTTCATATTCTTGCTTTCGGGGGACGGGAGGGCCGAAGGTCGTCCTTCGTCGGCTCACGGAAGTGTGAGCTCCATAAGAAATCGATCCCCCGGGGAGAGCCGAAGGGCGTTGATATCGCTGATGTCCATCATAACGCTTCCCGAGACCACACCGGCGCCGTACTCGACCCTAACCGTGACGCAATCATTCGGCCCGCTTTCACTCTTATTGCACACGATTACCGTCTCGCCCCCCTTCAATCCAAATCTCTCCATATCCCCCGGATTCATGAGGAGGACGTCTCTCAGCCCGTAGCCAACGGGGATCTCCTTTACCTCGACTGTGATCTCCAAGGGGTGATTTGGTCCCGTCTGGGCCTTGGGCGCGGGCGACAAGGCGGGGGCGACAATCAAAACCATGACGAGGATGAGGAGCAAACCCCCGATCCCCTTTACACTCCCTATGATGCTTTTTGTCGGATATATCCCCATCTCTTTGCTACCCCTGTCTCGGGAAAAATAAATCCCGTGGAAATCAGCCCCTCCTGTATATCTCTTCGACGAGCCTGTGGGCGGAGACGGCGGCGTCAAAGCCGGGGGTGTAATCCTCCCCCTCGACGACCGCCTTTATAAAAAAGTAGTCCTCGAGGGTGTAGGCGCCGAAGGTCCCGTAGTCGAGGCCTTTGAAAAAAGAGACGACCTTCGGGTCGGTAACGCCGAGGGCTTCGAGGGCGGTCGAGAGGACCTCGTCACTTTCGACAAGCCGCGTCTCGCCATCCCCCTCTGTAAGCTCGACCGGCCCAAGATAATCGTGATCGGTTCCTATAAAGAGCTTCTCGAAAATCAGCTCCAGGCGGCGGTTCGAGGCCCTTGCCACCATGTCGTGCCAGATCGATGTGAGGATTCCCTCGGTTGACGTATCTTTGTTCTCCCCGAGCCCCGTCACAATCCTGACGTAATTGTCGATCCCCTCGTATTTCGGGTGGTATTTGATCTCCACATCCTTGATTCTTGAGATTCCGAAAAACCAGCCGAACAGGTCGATGTCGTGGATGCTGTGCTCTATCAGGGTGCCGCCGCCCGACTCATCCCTGTTGGAGCGCCAAGACGTGTGGTGAAGCCCCCTTATCGGCAGGCACTGGTCGTCCCTGATCGAAAAGAGTATCGGCCGGCCGGCATCGGCCTTATTTATCGTATCCAAGATGTAGTTCAGTGTGGGGGAATATCTCAAGACCAGCCCCACCCCCCCGATTACGCCCGACCTCTCGACCTCGGCGGCCATCTCTACCGCGCCCTCGTAATTGATGTAGAGCGGCTTTTCGCAGAAGACGTTCTTTTTCCCCTCTGCGGCCCTGATTACATACTCCTTGTGGTAAAGGGTGGGCGTGGCGATGTAGACCGTGTCTATGTCGTCGTCCTTCAGTATCTCATCGGCCGTGTCCACCCTCACTTCGATACCCATGTTCTCGACGAGGGAGTCGGCCGCCGGGTGGTTGGGGTCGTAGACCTTTCTTACCTTAACGTCGAAAAGACCGGCGTCGCCGATAGCCTTGAGACAAAAGGCGTGCGTCAGGCCCAGAAGTCCCGCCCCGACAAGCCCCACGTTGACATCGGCCATCTTAAAAAATCCCCCGATTTTCCTAAAGATATTTTCCCGCCGCCGATCGCCCGTCTCCTCGATTCGATTATGAATCTATCACAAAGGGGGGCATTGTCAACAAAAAGGTTATAAATTTCTTGACTACGCTATAGTGGATTGATATATTTCAAAAAGTTATGAATCCATCGGTTAAAATGAAAAGAGGCTTCACTAAGTTGTACGACGCCCTAATCCTGGCGGGAGATAAAAGGGCCAGCAGGAATATCGGGGGGAAAAACAAGGTCCTGTTGAAAATCGACGGAAGGCCGGTCATCAGTTATGTCCTTTCGGCACTCGTCGGCTCAAAATATGTCCGCAATATATGGATCGTCGGTCCCAAGGAGCAGATAGAGAAGGCGATAAAGCCGGACCTCGCAAAGATAAAGGGGAGGAAAGTTATTGTCCTCGAGCAGTGGGAAAATCTCATTGAAAACGTGTGGAACGGCTTTCTCCATACCATAGAAGGTTACAAAAAAGGAATAGATCCAAGTACATACCTTAATACACCCATTCAGGAAAAAGTAGTCCTGGCCCTCTCCGGGGATATCCCCCTTTTGGCTTCCTATGAGGTAGACGAGTTCATCGAAAACGCCGAGATCGACAAGTTCGATTACATCGCCGGGATAACGCCCGATTATTCCCTCAAGCCTTATTACCCGAAGGAGAACAAGCTCGGGATCAAGCACTCGTATTTTCACGGAAGAGAGATAAAATGGCGCCAGAACAACCTGCATCTCGGAAGGCTGCTCAAGATAAGGAACAAGATATATATCCAGAAGATGTACGAGTACCGTCACCAGAGGGAGTGGAAAGATATCATCAAACTCGTCTTGACCGTCCTCAAGACCGAAAAGGGGACGTACAAGGCTATTTACCAGTTTGCCATCCTCCAGGCCTGCATGTTTTTGACAAACAGGAGACTCGAATGGCTCTCTGACTTTCTCAGAAAGTTTGTAAGCCTTTCATCGATCGAAAACACAGTGGGAGTGATTTTGGGCACCAGCGCCAAGACGTCGATAACCTACTACGGGGGAGCAGCTCTGGATATCGACAGCGACGAGGAGCTCATGGCGATAAAGGCGAACTTCAGCGAGTGGACGGCCTATCAGGAAGAGCTCTTCAATTCAAAAAAGGGTAAATCCAAAAAGGGGAGGTAGGAGAGAGGGAGAGATAGGAAAAAAGGGGGGGGTAGTGGATACAGGTTTTCATGGGGCGGGGAGGGATCGGCCCTGAAGGCGACCGTATGGACGGGGGATGTGGGCGACACAAAATTATTGGCGACAAGAAATTGGTATTAAAAACCATATTCGGACGGCCCAGCTGACCTAAAGTTCTTCTTATCTCCTGTTTTTAAAAAAGGGCAAATTCCATTTTACTGCCGCTTTATCAGGCCCGTCGATAAATCGGCAGGGCAACCATATATCTTTATTTACGTTTTTTTGGAGGACTAAAATGAAGAGATTAACCACGCTCCTTTTTATATTCTCCCTCGGGGCGATCCTCCTTGTAATCGCCCCGGTCTTTGTCTTCGGTTTCAAGGTAATCGGAAACAGCGGTCTCTGTCCCAACGACGTCCTGGATATCCTCCTATGGGCACCCTTTATGGCCGTGATGTTTTTTCTGATCTCAAGGGAGGTGGTCGGGTCCGGGGGCAGGGCCGGACTACCCTCTCTTGTCGTCCTTGTCCTTTTCGGGGCGATCCTCTTCGAGGGGCACGGGATCCACTTCGGGGCGAACGCGATCCACAACATCAAGGACGGTGGAGAGGACGCAGGCAAACTGCTGTCCGACATCATCTATTTCTACGATGAATCGCTGGGTCACTGGCTATTTGACGTAGGGTTCTTCGGGTTATTGGGAACTCTGTTCGTTATGGAGCTCAAGTCGACGAACGGCGAGAGGATAGGGAAGGGGGAGCTCTCCGTCCTCCTCCTCTCGGCCCTCCTCTTCGGATTCTACATCGGCTCATCCGCCCTGGAGGGCCAGACGGCCCATGAGGTCCTTATCTACTTTATCGTGCTGATCGTGATCTCGGCGGTCGTTTTTCTGATGAAGGTTAGGAATATAATGACGAAGAGGCTTACCCTCTTTCTCTGCGGGGCGGGAGTCGTCATAATCGTTGCGTACACGGTGTACTACCGCATCTTCGGCGGCCTTATCGAGCCCTCCGAGTGGATGTAGGCTTGAACGGCCGCTTTCGGCTAAAGGTCTCTTGATATAAAAGCCGAGGGCAACATTTGCGGGCAAGGGGCTAAAAGACAAAAGGGGGGGGCAAATCTTAATCGCCCCCTATTGCTAAAAATATTGCCGAAAAAGGGGGCGGATAGCGTATAGGGATATCGGATAGATCGATAAATATTACGCCGCCCCCGACGGCAATACCCAAACAGTGGGGTGGATAAGGGGATGGGTCGCCCTGGGCGATCCACCCCCTCTTTATTTAAGGCGTTAAGAACTTCCCAACGAAGACCCGTCATTCCTCGAGGAGGAAGATAATATCCATATTGACCCGGTACTCCTCAATCTCGTCGTTCTCCACATGGATCCTGAACTCCTTGACCTTCAATCCCACGATGTTTCTCAGGGTGGAGGTCGCCCTCTTCAGTCCCTTCTTGATGGCGTCGTCGAAGCTGACATTGGAGCCCGCGATAACCTCTGATACTCTTGCAACCCTTTCAGACATCTCATGCCTCCTTTTAAGTTAAGTTTCAAAAATATTTATGCTCCCTTAAATTGAAGAACGGTTTTCGTAAATCGCCCAAGCCTCGGCGCAGCCGCTTAAACAAATCTAATGCTGGACTCGATCCAAAACGGAAATCTACGGTGCAGCGGTTAATTTCTCGAAGACCCATTTCCCCCTATGAATAGATCTCAAGCTCCTCCTCGGACATCCCGAAATAGTGCCCGATCTCATGGAGGAGTGTCTTGTAGATCTGATCTATCAGCTCGCTCTCGGTCTCCGCAACCGCCTCAATGTTCTTCTGGAAGAGGACAATCTCCGACGGCATCACCGGGCCGGAGTAGAAGGAGCTGACGGCCCCGAAGGGCACGCCCCGAAATATCCCCAGAAGTATCCTCCTGTCGTCTATCCCCAGCGACGCAAGGTCGGCCTTGCTCGGATACGACTCCACGGAGATCACGAGGTTGTCCATCTTCTCCTTGAACTCGTCCGGCAGCTCTTCAAGCGCCCTTTTTATATAGTAGTCGAACTTCCTCTTCATCTCACGGCACCGCTTATATTCAGCTCCTCGTATTGTCCCCGGTATCTTACGTATCGATAGTAATCGCCCCACGAGAGGATCTTTATGAGGTCGAGGTAATAGACCGTTGAGATCGGATCATTCTTGCTTCCAGGGGAGTCTTTCAGGTGAACCATGATCTCGGTCACATCTTGTTTAAGCTCTGGCGGGAAAAAATGAAAACTGGCGGCGATATATTCATCCGAATGGACCATACCCATTTTTTCAAGTAATTTTGCCATACCGGAAAGTCTCCCCTCGATCGGAATGTCGGGGTGGAAAAGGAGGGGCGTTAGCTTTGAGAACCTTACATACTTAAAACTGCTATCGGCTGCAATTTCAACGAAATACGGGAAAAACTGCGGCAATATATGAATGTTAAAGTGGGAGTTGATAAAAGTTGGAGCAAATCCAAGCTCAAAAAACTTCGTTATCTGCCTCTGACAATCTTCAATAAATTTATCTGTTAGAGACTTGCCCGAAATAACCTCCATAAGATTATTAACTCTCACCCCCCGCCAAACATCCTCATCAATTCCTAAAAGCCGGCTCACATCCACGTGGAGCCCCACGGTGAGCCCGGGATTTTCCCTCGCGATTCTGACGGCGTCGGCGGCAAATTTACCGTCCACCATCAACGACGCAAAGGAGAGGGCGCCCGCCTTAACGCCTGTCTCGATGCCCCCGTTTATCTCTTTTGAGAGGCCGAAGTCGTCGGCCACGATCATAATCCTTTTCATTCGGAGAATTTTATCTACACCGACAATTTCTGTCAAGGTTTATAAGGCATTTATCTACTATTTAGGTCCGAAAAAGGCGGAAAAACGGCTTCATTTTTTATTGTCCTCTCTCTTCGTAAATTCCTTGACAAATCGCCCCAAACCTATTAAGTTAGGCATGACTAATTGAAAAACCCCTACATGTGTTGATGATGAAGGACCCCGTCGGAAATAGGATATATTTGATAGCCAATGGAGGCATTAAATGTCATTCCCTTGGGAAGCGGGAATCTAAAAATAACATGTCATTCCCTTGGGAAACGGGAATCCAGCCTGTCCCCACGTATGTTGGGGTAAAATATCAATCTGGATTCCCAATCAAGTTGGGAATGACAGTATTGTTTCAGGTCGGGCCGGGATTGACAGAGCGGATTTCAATCGCTCTTAAATGACAATAGGCGGCAAAGGATGTCATTGCGAGGAGCGAGCCTTTTAAAGGCGAGCGACGAAACAATCGGGTCAATACAAGTAACACGCAATTGCTTCGCTCCCTGCGGTCGATCGCAATGACATAATGGGGGAATTGGGAGGACCCAACAAGTTCATTATTGCGAGGAATGATATTTATTAAACACGGACGAAGCAATCGGGTGATTATATGCAAAGCGGCTGGGTGGCACTGACAAGCTCCGGTTTGTCAGTGGAAAATTATACGATAATGAGAGTAGATACCGATATCAATCTGGATTCCCAATCAAGTTGGGAATGACAGAATAGATTCCCAGCCAAGTTGGGAATGACAGAATACGATGTGTGGACTGAGGTTTTTTTAACGATTAAAAGTGGAGTGTAAATGAGCCAAAGTGAAATAGTTATAGTGGGCGACGTACACGGGGAGTTCGAGGCGCTGTCGAAGCTGGTCGGCCCGGAGGACACCCTTTTCATCGCCGGGGACATCCTGATCTTTATGGATTTCACGGATTTCTCCAAGGGCATTCTCGCAAAGGCCTATACAATCGACGAGCTTCTCGAGGGATTGAAGGAGATGTCGGAAGGCAGGCTCGACCGGGTGAAGGAGGCCTTCCTGGAGATAACCACCCCCGGGGAGGAGCGCTACGAGAAGATCCTCCCCCTCATAGAGGAGGAGTACGAGAAGTTCTCCAGGTCCCTACTCTGCGAGACGTATATTCTCTACGGGAACGACGACTACCCGGACATATTGAAGGAGAAGGTCTCCAGCAAGGCAAAGGTAATCGAAAGCGGAATAGTCAAGGTGTCGGGGGTCGACGTGGCCCTCGTCTCCGGTATGCCTGGCGGTGATCACGTTCCCAGTTTTCCGGGCATCGTTCCCGCCGAGGTTTACGGCAGGAGGCTCATGGAGCTCGACCCGGCGGATATAATCATCACCCACATACCGCCCCACGAGGAGGGGGGAACAACGGATGGGAAGCCGGACGAGACCAAGCTGACCTACGATACAATTGCCAAGAGGAACGAACCCTCTAGTGACGCCATCACCAAATATATAAGCAGGCACAATCCGGTCTACTCGTTTTTCGGCCACGTCCACAACCCAAGCGTTGAGAGCGCCGAGATTGCAAGGACCCAGGCGGTCAATCTCGGCTTTTTCAGGTTAAGGAAAGAAGTCACGAGACTCAATACGGAAACGATGAATATCAAGAAAATCGGCTTATGAAACTCCTCTTTTTCGGCGTAATCGTAGGCTCTCCGGGAAGGGAGGCGGTGGCGCACTACATCGAGAGGCTTCAGAAGGCGGGGGACGGGCCGGACTTGGTCATCGCCAACGGGAACCACGCCGCAGGCGGGGCCGGGCTTACCGGGGAGAAGGCTGACGAGCTCGTCGAGGCTGGTGTGGACGTGATAACCACCGGCGAGAACGTCTGGGATCAGAAGGAACTCCAGTCGGCGATCGTAAAAAGGCCCTTTGTCTTGAGGCCGGAAAACCTCCCGGCGGACAGCCCGGGGGGCGGGGTTCTGATCAAGGAGGTGGGCGATGAAAAGCGTAAGGTGGGGATAGTCAATATCGTCGGCTATTCGTTCATGGGAAGGATCCTACCCGAAAACTCATTCCCGAAGATTCGCGGATTGATAAAAGAGTTGGACGGAGAGACAGACATTATAATCGTCGACTTCTTCGCAAAGACTACCGCCGAGAAGGTCGCCATGGCAATACACCTCGACGGGACGGTGTCTCTCCTTGCGGGCACCGGCACGCTCGTCCAGAGCGCCGACGAAGAGGTGAGCAAGCTGGGGACGGCGGCCATAACGGACGTAGGCATGGTGGGGGCCGCAAACTCCGTCGTCGGCTTCGACAAGGAGAGGGAGATAAAGAAGTTCAGGACGGCGATGAAGGCCTTCTCGACCCCGGCCAAGGGGAGGCCCCTCGTAAACGCCGTTATGGTCGAGATCGACGAGGCGAGCGGCCGGGCGAAATCGATAGTCAGGATAAACGAGGTCCTTGACTTATAGGGTTTAAAGCAGATTTATTAAGGGAAGGGCGAATGGACTTTTTTGACCGCTTCCAGTTGATTAATATGTCGATATTCTATTTCATTTTTATCGGCAGGATTATCCAGATGACCCTCTCCGGAACCAACCCGATCGTCCTCGGCTCCGGCAAGAGGGGATTTAAGGCCCTTTTCGAGATCTTCCTCCTGATCGGGTTTGTCATCTGGACGTTTGAGGCGTTGTCCATCTGCCTGGGGCTCAAGTATCACCTCTTCAGGGACCCGCTCCTTTTCTCTATAATACATTTAAGGATTTCAGGAGTAATCCTGGAAGTCGCCGGGTTAATCATATTTGTCTCAGCCATTTTCTCCTTCGGCCGCTCCTGGAGGTTGGGGATAGATACGAAGGGACCGGACGAGCTGGTGACTAAAGGTGTTTTCTCGCTTACGAGGAACCCCATCTTCCTCTCCCTCGACCTCTTCTTTTTTGGGACGTTTCTGATATACCCTACGATCTTTTTCGCCGTTTCGGCCGTTTTCGTCATCTTGGGCAGTCACTTTCAGATCATCCAGGAGGAGAAATTTTTGGAGAATGAATACGGCGAGCGATACCTCGAATATAAAAAGCAGGTGAGGAGGTACCTGTAGGCCGGGAGTCGGCATAATTTGTAATTATCGGCTTGAGACGGTGCGGCCGGCTGTCGGGGTCAAAAATCAAATATTGAGATGCCGCCTGTGGGCATGACTTAAAAATGGTGTATAATGCTGCAGGGGTATGGATCGAATTTCTTCGGGGGGAGGGGAGGGGGGATATTTAAATCCCTTGATATTTGTTGCGCTTATCTCCGGCCAACGGTTTTAAAAACGTCACCTAACCACATTTCAAATCGAAAGTGGAAGCGAAACATATTAGTTGAAGTTTGCCGTGCGTGGAATAGCTATCGACTGAGCCTCCACGATCCGACCGCCTCAAAAATTGGGACCTCGCCCCATTAGCCCAATAGCCCATTAGCCCAATAGATGTACCATCGGTGTGGACGTCGAGATCCGGCCCGACCGAGGGCGGATCACTTGACCAAGAGGCTACTTTCCACCCTTGATAAGCCCGCACAGCTTGGACGGGAAGTTCGAGATGATCCCCGTAACTCCGAGATCGATCATCCTCTTCATGTCTTCCTCGTCGTCCACCGTCCAGACGTTGATGAAAAGCCCCGCATCCCCGGCGGCCTTGATCGTGTCCGCCGTAACCTGGGCGTGCTCCGGGTGGATGCCGTCGGCCATCGCGCTCTTTGCCGGAGTGATATGGTCGATCAGCCCCGCGTTGTAGAGAATCGCGGTCAGGATATCAGCCTTCATCTCCTTGAGGCTTTTCAAGAGCGGGTGGTCGAAGGAGGAGATTATGACCCGGTCTATCATGTCGCGGTCTTCGAGTATCGAGACCAATTTTTCGCAGATCCCGTCGTATTTTATCGGGCCGCTCTTTATCTCGATGTTGAGTCCGTTAACACCGTCCCTCGTCAGCTCGATAAACTCCTCTAAGGTCAAGATCCTCTCCGGGCCCATCCCCGGCCCCATCCACGAGCCGAAGTCGAGCTTCTTCAGTTCATCCAGGGTGAAGTTAACCACCCACCCCTTTCCGTCGCTGACGTTGTCCACCTTCTGGTCGTGAACGACGACGAGCACCCCGTCCTTTGTCATGTTGATGTCGGTCTCTATCATGTCGATGTCGTATTCCATGGCGGAGAGAAAGGCCCCCTTCGTGTTCTGGGGCTTTGCGAGGGGATCGCCCCTGTGGGCGACGGCCAGGGGCGGCTTCTTCAACAGCTCCTTTACGGTTTTTGACATACGGCATTCCCCCTATCGACCGTTTTTTATAAACATTTTTATAGATACCTTTATAGATACCATTTTAGATCAAGGCATGTCAACCGTAAACGTGGGCTTTTGCGGATGATCTCTTTGAAGGGAATATAACGGCGGCCCGCTCGTTGACAATCTGTCGGCCCTTTTCGGCAGTAGGTATTTTTGGTCGACCGACCGCTACAGATACGAGTGGAGGCCGGAGAGGATGTAGTTCACCCCCAGAAACGTGAATATCACCGCGAAAAATCCAACCATGGAGAGGAGGGCGCTCTTTGTCCCCCGCCACCTCCCCATGAGTCTAAGGTGGAGGAAGAGGGCGTAGATTATCCACGTTATAAGAGACCAGGTCTCCTTCGGGTCCCACGACCAGTACGAGCCCCAGGCGTAGTGGGCCCAGGCGGAGCCGGTGATTATACCAAGCGTCAAAAGCGGCATCCCCGCCATGATCCCCCGGTAGACGAACTCGTCGAGGACCTCCGGAGAGGGGAGGACGCTCTTTTTCCCCTCCTTGTTGATAAGAAATAAGACCGCCACTACAAACGAGAAGGCGAACGCCGCGTAGGCAATAAAGCAGGTCAGGACGTGGATCGTAAGCCAGTTGCTCTGGAGGGCCGGAACGAGGGGCCTTATGGCGCGCTCCACGTCGGGAGAGAGGGAGGCGTAGCCCAGGGCCAGAAGGGGAAGGGGAATCATGAAGGCCCCGAAGGACTTCCTGTTGGTTGCAAAGCGAAAGACGAGGTAGACCACGGCCAAGAGGAACGAGAAAAAAATGAGGGATTCGTAGAGATTGCTCATCGGCACGTGGCCCCAGCCGAGCCTGTACGACTCGATCCAGCGGAGTATCAGCGCCGCCCCGTGGGCGATGCACCCCGCCGACACGACGACATCCCCGGCGACGCTGAGGGCGTCCCTCTTAAACAGGAGATGGAGGATAAACAGGAGAAAGGCGAGACCGTAGACGAAGGTCACCACACTCAGAATATCGGAGCTCAACATAGATTTTCCTCGATTCTTTTTACCAGCTTAGCGAACCTCCCCTGGAAGTCCCCCTTTATCCTCCCCGGCGAGCCGAAGACCTCGACGAAAGGTCCTTTTTCGTCTCCCCCATCTATTACGACCTTGTACCTCCCCGAGATGGATATGAGGGGAAAGGTAAAGCCGACCGAGAGGAGGATGAAGCCGATCCACACGAGGGGAAGCCCCGGCTCGTAGTTCACCGATATGCCGGAGTAGGGGACGGTATCGTAGCTCTCAAGGACGAAGAGGAGCCCGTCCTTTCCCCTGCCCGCCGGGCCGGCAAGCTCCGCGGGGTCGGTGTTCGCCCATACCGCGTACATCTTTTCCCCCTCGACGACGATGATGTGGGCCGCGGGGCCGCGGTTTTCGTAGTTGTCGTAAAACTCCACAAGGGTGACGGTGATGCCGAGGTCTTCGATCGGAAGGGACACCATGTAGGGGATCTTCCCCTTGAATACCCGTTTCCCGCCCTTGTCGTAGATGGAGATCACGGTATCTTCGAGGGCGCTTCCGAAGTTCGACTGGTAAAATCTGATGCCGTCGAATTTAGCGGGGTGATTGACGGTCAATGCGGCGTCGACCTCGCGGCCGCCTTTTTTTAGTCTTATGTCGCTTCTGTATTCCTTGGGCGTTCCGTCCCTGTAGGTTTCTAACGTGAACTTCTCAAGGCTCACGTCAAAGTCGAGCCTGTAGACAAATCCCGATCTCACGAACATCTCGTTGGATGAGCTCCCCTCGAAGATTATCATCTCCCCGGAAAAGCCGAGGACGGAGGATACGAGCCCGCCGACGATGATAAGTATTATGCTTACGTGGACGACGAGCGCGCCCAGCGAGAGGATAGGGTGCGGCTCCGAGAAGAGCTCGATCTTTTTGCCGTCCCTTTTCGTGACCACGTGGTAAAAAGGCTTAAGGGTGGGGGGGGACAGCATCTTTTTTGTCCGGCAAACGCATTCCTCTGTCGGGACCTTCGCCCCGATTTTCTCGGAGTGGGGGTAACTCCTCCTCTTTATATCCCTAGACAGGGCCCCCCTGATCCTCGCCGGGGCGAATTTAAATGTACAGAGAGTGAGGTTTGTGACAAAGAGGGCCAGAAGGGCGTTGAAGTAGATGCTGTGGTATATGTCGGTGATGGAAAAGAGCTTCAATATCGAGTAGAGCCTGGCGCCGTAGCGCCCGATGTAGGAAGCCTCCGAAAGGTTCTGCCCCACGAGGGTGCCGAGACCTGCCACTATCACTATGGTCGTCAGGATTACGACCGTAAACCTCAGGGATGAGAGATAGTCGATTACCTCCGCGAATACCGTTTTACCGGAGGGTTTTTTTGTCGATTTTTCGTTTTTGCTGTTATTTCGGGACATGGCAAGAGTCGCAGGTGAGATTTACCACTTCATTTCCGGCGATGATCTCCTTCTTGTGGCACCCGATGCAGAGCATGTGGAAGGCCTGGTGGTGGCTCAAAACTTCTTCCTCCTCTTTGATCTTGTGGCACTCGGAGCACTTGCCGGGGGTGACGAGCCTGTTTGACTTGTGGTGACAGGTGAGGCAGTCGGCGCCGACCTCACCGGTCTTCCCGTGGTTTTTATGGGTGAAGTTCACCGCCTCCTCGGTCACGGCGTAGTCCTTTAGTGTTATGACCTCCGGCCCCTGGTCCACCGTCTTCTGGGCGTGGGAGACGACGATACCGAAAAGCGAGGCAATAAAGACTATAGTCGAAATGAATAGGACGCCTTTCACGCGTTTTCCAAGCTTTGCGGTTCCATTGAATGGTTGGTTCCGGTCGGTATTCTCTATATTTTCGCCTCTAAATTCGCTCATTGTCTCTGTTGTTTTTTTTAACAAAGCGCTGCAATTGGTGTAATTGGCCTTTGGTTGTAAAAAAACCCGGTTGCTTCGTCGCTCACCTTTAAAAGAAAGGCCTTTTAAATTAGATATTCCTCGCAATTACGAGTTGAATTCACCGTTTTTTCATCGCCCCAAATAATAAATGTATCCACGCAATGACAGCTAACTTAACCCTCACTACTTCTTCAGCTCCTCGCAGGCATCTTCGATCCCGCCGGTGCAGGCTTTTCTGAAGTCGGCCCTGGCCCTGTCCACATTTCCCATAGCCTTGAAGGCCATCCCCCTGGCGTAGTAGGCCGGGACAAGATCCGGGTAGATGTCAATCGCCCTGGTGAAGTCGTCCGCCGCCTCCTTGTACCTCCCCAGGGAGCCGTATGTGCTGCCCCTGGCGTAGTATGCCTTGGCGTATCTTGGGGCGATCTTTATCGCCGTAGTGTAGTCCTCTATCGCCTCGTCGAATCTCTTCAGGTCGCTGTACGCGTTTCCCCTGTTGTAGTAGGCGTTGGCGAAGTTCGGTTCGATGGTTATCGCCCTTGTGAAGTCGGCCGCCGCATCTTCGTATCTTTTCAGATCGCCGTAGGCAAACCCCCTGGCGTTGTAGGCCCAGGCGTAGTTCGGGTCGATCTCTATGGCCTTGTCGAAGGCATCGATCGCCTCTTCTATTTTACCCGCTTTCCCATACTCGAGTCCCTTTTCGACCCAGTCGTGGGCACTCTGGGCACCCGCGAAAACGGGAGTCAGGAGAAGGGCACCCATCAGGAGAATCACGGTTAATCTGATATTTTTCATTATAGTGAGATTGCTTTGTCGCTTAAAAATTAGTCATTGCTATGATACAGGGGATTAACTTTGTTACTTCTTCAGCTCAGCGCATGCAGGATCTAACCCAACATTACAAGCTTTCTCGAAGTCACTAAGGGCCTTCTCATTTTCGCCCACGGCCTTGTAGCTCAACCCACGGATGAAATAGTAAAATGGTTGTTCTTGATTTATACTTATGGCCTTGCTGATATCAGCTATCGCATCGTAGTGTTTATTAAGCCTCCCGAATGCAAAACCCCTGTTGTAGTATGCATCGGCATAATTCGGCTCGATGCTTATGGCTTTGTTAAAATCTACAATTGCTTCGTCGTATCTTTTAAACATTCCGTATATAATACCTCTATTATTATAGGCTTCGGCATATTTTGGGTCTATGCTTATTGCCATTGTGAAGTCCGTAATTGCATCGTCATATCTTTTTAGATTTCTATATGTGATTCCCCTGTTGTAGTAGGCAATTGCGAAATTTGGGTCGATGCTTATAGCTTTGTTGAAATCAGCTATAGCCTCATTGTGTTTTTTAAATTCATCATAGATACTTCCTCTATTATTATAAGCCTTGACATAATTCGGATAGACATTTATTGCCTTGGTATAATACTCAATGGCCTTATTTGGATCTTTTTCGCGGACTCCCATGTTATACCATTCTTTTGCCGAGTCACTCTGGGCGCCAGCCACAACGGGCGCTAGGGCAAAGGTACCCATCAGGAGAAGAATCACAGTTAGTTTGACATATTTCATATTATACTCCAGATTAAAAATAGGTTTATTTCTCACTTCATTTATGGTTCTCTATCTTCGCAGGGCAGAGTTGCAAAATGATGTTTATTTTCAAATATGATGAGATTGGACCGTTGTCCTAAAAAAATATTTTCCCATTGAATGACAGGGGAGTTGAACCGCCAAGCGCTGTCGCCTTTCCAAAATGAAACGACTCCCACCAAGTCAAGAGATCAACCGAGCTCCCCAATTTCACTATCCGCCTCGATAACCTTCAACCTCATCTCGTTTCTGTATTCTTCGAGCCTCTTTGCGATCTCTTCGTCCGACACGGCCAGGATCTCAGCCGCCAGGAGCGCGGCGTTTTTCGCACCGGCGCCGCCGATTCCCACCGTCGCCACGGGGATACCCGGGGGCATCTGCACCGTGGAGAGGAGGGCGTCGATCCCGTTGAGATCGGACGAGGCGATGGGCACCCCGATTACGGGAAGGGTCGTGGTGGATGCGATGACGCCGGCCAGGTGGGCGGCGTAGCCCGCCCCGGCTATTATGACGGCGACGTCTTCATCCCTCGCCCCTTTAGCTATTTCGCTTACAACCTCAGGCGTCCTGTGGGCGGAGGCTATCCGTACCCTGTTCGGAATTTCGAGGGAGCTCAGGATCTTCGCGGCCTCATCCATGACTTCCATGTCGGACTTGCTCCCCATGACTATCAAGACGCTCTTAGACATATTAGACCTTTTAGACATATTTCAATATTTCAGCCCCTTCGCCCCTATGTCCGTCCTGTAGTGGGCCTCGAAGAAGTCGATCTTATGGACCGCCTCGTAGACGCGGTCGATGGCGTGTTTAAGGTCCGCCCCCATCGCCGTGACCCCCAGGACCCTCCCGCCGCTCGAGTTGAGGTGTTTCCCGATGTATGAGGTTCCCGCGTGGAAGACCACGACGTCCTTCATATAGTTTGCGATGTCGATCCCGAAGATCTCCTTTCCTATCTGGTACTTTTCCGGGTAGCCGCCGGAGGCCATCACTACGCAGACCGACGGTCTCTCGTCCCACTCGAGGGTAACGCCGTCCAGCGTACCATTTATCGTGGCGAGGAGGACGGGGGAGAGGTCGCTCTTGAGCCTGTGGAGGAGGGGCTGGGCCTCCGGGTCGCCGAACCGGGCGTTGAACTCCAGCACCTTCGGCTCGTTATCTTTTATCATAAGCCCGGCGTAGAGGACGCCGGTATAGGGCGTCCCCTCCGCTTTCATCCCCTTAACCGTGGGGATCATCACTTCGTTCATTATCTTGTCGAAGAGCTCATTGGTCACCACCGGGGCAGGGGAGTATGCCCCCATCCCCCCGGTGTTCGGCCCTTCGTCGTTGTCGTATATAGGCTTGTGATCCTGGGAAGAGGCCATGGGGATTACCGTCTCGCCGTCGGTAAAGGCCAGAAAGGAAGCCTCCTCGCCGGTGAGAAACTCCTCTACCACAACCTTGTCTCCCGCGTCGCCGAAATCCTTCTTTACCATGATTCGGTCTACGGCGTCGTGAGCCTCCTTTATGACCCTTGCGATGATCACGCCCTTGCCGCTGGCCAGACCGTCCGCCTTCACCACGACGGGTGCGCCTATCTTGTTGATATACTTTTTCGCCTCATACGGGTCAGTGAACTCCTCGAAGCTCGCCGTGGGGATGTTGTATTTCTTCATAAGGTTTTTGGAAAACGACTTAGATCCCTCGATCTGGGCGGCCGCCTTGTCGGGTCCGAAAATCGTAAGCCCCTTTTCTTTGAAGAGGTCCACTATTCCGAGGGTCAGCGGTGCCTCCGGCCCGACGATCGTAAGGTCGATCCACTCATCGTATGCAAATTCCGAGAGTCCCTCGATGTCATCCACCGACAGGGGGACGTTCTCTCCGATTTTTAACGTTCCTCCGTTTCCGGGGGCGGCAAAAATCTTGGTGACCACATCTTCCTGGGCGAGCTTCCACGCAAGGGTGTGCTCCCTCCCCCCTCCTCCCACGATCAAAACTTTCATCGTCCTTTACCTTGTTTGTCGTTAGTGCCTGAAGTGGCGTCTTCCCGTAAATACCATTGCGATATCGTTTTTATCCGCTACCTTTATCGCCTCGTCGTCCTTGATGCTGCCCCCCGGCTGCACGATGGCGGTTATTCCGGCTTCTGCCGCCGCCTCGATGCCGTCCGGCTGCGGGAAAAAGGCGTCGGAGCCCATCACGCAGCCCTTTGTGGGAAACTGTGCCTTCATCTTGGCGATATTGACCGAGTCGACCCGGCTCATCTGTCCGGCTCCCACGCCCACAAGCTGCCCCACCTTGTTGTCGACCCTGGCGAAGACTATGGCGTTGGACTTGACGTGCTTCGTAACCCGCCAGGCGAGCTCCAGGGCCGTCCACTCGTCTTCGGTGGGGGCGCGCTTTGTCGCCACCTTAGCGTCCCTGACTCCCATGTCTATGGCGTCCCAGTCCTGCACCAGGATGCCGCCGTGGACGCGCCTCAGGTTGAAGCCGTCCTCGTCGCCCGCTTTTCCCGCCGGAACGACAAGGAGCCTCAGGTTCTCCTTCGAGGCCAAAATGTCTCTCGCCTCCTTGGAGAAGCCGGGCGCCACGATAACCTCGAGGAAGGTCTCCACCAGAGCTTCGGCCGTCTCCTGATCCACATCCCTGTTCAATGCCACGATTCCGCCAAAGGCCGAGATCGGGTCGGTTTCCCTCGCCTTCCTGTATGTCTCTACGAGTTTTGCTCCCCCCACCGCAACACCGCAGGGATTTGCGTGCTTGATGATGACCGCCGCCGGGTCGTCGAACTCCCGAACCACGTCCATCGCCGCGTCCGTGTCCATTATGTTGTTGTAGGAGAGCGCCTTTCCCTGGAGCACCTCCGCCGACGGGATGGTGGCGGGATAGGTCTCGTTGTCCTTGTAGAAGGTCGCCTGTTGATGCGGGTTTTCGCCGTACCTCATGGGCTGTACCTTCTTGAACTGGAGCGTCAGGCTCTCCGGGAATCGCACCCTCTCGTTGTTCTCGTTTAGCGAGGTGAGGTAGTTGGAGATGGCGCCGTCGTAGGCGGCGGTCCTTACGAAGACCTTCTTGGCGAGCTCGAAGTTGGTCTCCTCGGATACCACGCCGTCGTTTTTCTCCATCTCGGCTATCACCCTTTCGTAGTCGGCCGGGTCCTCTATCACCGTTACGTACTTGTGGTTCTTGGCGGCGGCCCGAATCATCGTGGGCCCGCCGATGTCGATATTCTCGATGGCGTCGGCGATCTTCACGTCCGGATTAGCCACCGTCTTCTCGAACTGGTAGAGGTTTACGACGACCATGTCGATCAAGGTCATATCGTGCTCCACCACCTTGTCCATGTGCTTGTCGTTGTCCCTGATGGCGAGGAGCCCCCCGTGGACCTTCGGATGGAGCGTCTTCAGCCTGCCGTCCATCATCTCGGGAAAGCCGGTGTACTCGGATATGTCCGTTACATCGAGTCCGCCGTCGGAAAGAAGCTTTGCCGTGCCGCCGGTGGAGATGAACTTGACGCCCATCGAGGCGAGCTTCTCTGCAAATTCCAACAATCCGTTCTTGTCGGATACGCTTAAAAGCGCGGTCTTAATCTTAGCCACAAAAATTTCCTCCTGTACTCAATTCAGTTTCAACAGAAACAATATGGAGAAATAGAATTCTCCATATTTGGTTTTTAACAGTTTTGAAAATTGTGCCGTAAATATTAAGCATATTGAATAATTAGATGTTTGGGCCTTGTTTTAAATACCGATATCTATATGCCCATTTTCCGTTTTAATCTACTAATATATCATCTTAATTGTTCTCTTTATCCCCCCCGTTCCCCCGAAGCTTAAGGTCGAAGACTATGTCTGTCGATCGAAGGGGCCTAAAATCGGTGTCCTTATACCAGTTTTAGAATATAAAATCAAGGGGGAAATCGAACAAAACTACTAGCCGCCCCCCTCCCTTGACAGATTCACCATCAATCTGATAATTATTCCCCCCAAGACCAGGACCATAAAGACTATCGTCCCCCACAGTATCCACGGGTGCCTCTCCGAGAAGGGCACATCGCCGGTCGTGGGGATATAGTCCGGATTCTTGACGACCTTCCCCAGTGTGCGGCGTGAGATCGACTCCGGGTCCACGTAGGAGAAGGTATCCTCGATGTCGTAGTAGGGTGCGCTGGCCGTGCGACTGTTAAGATAGAGGAAGTAGGAGACGCCCGGCTCTGCAAGGAAGGTCACCTTTTTGGGCGTCCCCTTAACCTCGATACTTTTTATCTCAAGGGGTGCGTCGTCCCTGTTCTCGATGATCAGTTTGAGGTATCTACCCTGGACTTCCGAATATTCGAGGGTCAGTCTCTTCCTTGCGAACCTCGTTGTTCTGATACCGTAGATGTGGTCGTCCCAAACTTCATCGTACTCGCTCGGATCGTCTACGTTGCCTGCGAGGATATGGATATCGCGCCTGAAGTTCTCGTTTTCGACCTCGAAGATCAAGGTGTCGGACGGGATGTTTTTGTGCTTAAGGTCTATTACGATCTCCGTCGTCATATCGTCTTTGTTCTGCTTAATCCTCTTTATCTCGGATTTCAGCGCCGTTGTCTCCCCCTTCGTCTCTTCCACGATGGAGACCTCCCCGCCGAGGTCTTCGAGAGGCCTTTCCCCCTCGTTCCAGATCGTTACCTTGAGATAACGGTAGTCCGTCGTAGGGTACGATACCTCGGTGCCGGAGGCCCCGTGCTCCGTGGTGAAGTCGAAGATGTATCCGTTCTCCTTGATGGTTACGAATTTACGGTTGTCCGGGGAGCCCTCGATCGTCACCCGCCTTGAGAAATCGATGGATGACGTCAATATCCTCAGCCTGTTCGTCTTGAAGTATTCCCCACCGAGGTCGAGCGTGAACGTACTGCTCTCTTTTGTAATATGCGATCTGTTCAGCACCTCGGCGCTCAGCACCTCGGAGTTCCAGTGTCTCGTCCTGTTCCAGATGATATAGGGGATCTCCTTTCCGCCGGTGGAGTAAATCCTGATGTCGGAGAGGTCCCGGGTGGACTCGTTGTAGACCGCGGGCGTTATGTCGAAAAAGACATAGCCGGTCTTGTCCCCCTGGACCGGGGCCCTGAGGGCGAAGTGGGTGGGGGAGACTCCGCTCGATAAGCCGGGTGCGAGGGCCGGCACCGCAACAGCCACGGAGACCAGGAGGATATTTATTAACAGTCTGTTCTTTCTCATATCGTTTTCCCTCAATTACACCAATTGCAGCATTTACAATTACTCCCCGTCTTCCGTCCCGTCGCCCACCACGGCCTCGATGATCTTGTCCTTGTAGCGGGTGTAGAGAAACGAGACCGAAAGCAGTATCACCCCCAGGCCTATGAAGGAGACGATGCGATAGACCTGCTCCAGTCCCGAGAGGTCTATTATGAAGACCTTGAAGATCGTGATGCCGAAGAGCGCAATGGCGAATATCCTCGACGGGGTGTGTTTTCTGATGAAGCCCAGAATAACGAGGACGATCGAGTAGACGGCCCATATCCCGGAGAGGGAGAGCCGCTGGGCGTACTGGAGGGCTGTAAGCCTGTCCGCGTACGCGGGGTCATGCTCGACCGGCCACGGTCCCATCGCAATTATCCTGCTCTCGAAGAGGTCGTAGGACTCCACCGAGAGGGTGATTAGCAAGAGTATGTTCGCGGCGATAAAGAGGATTATCTCCATGACCTTCCTCTCGCCCGGATCGATTCCAGTTGACGTTTTTGAGGTTTGCGTCTTTGAAGTTTGTTGCGTCTTTGAAGCTTGTTGATATATCAGTGCGACGAAGAAGAGGAGGATTGAGACGAAAAGCGCCGTGAAGAACCTGTCGTTTGCAAACGGGTAGAAGGAGGGGTCCCCGATATTAATTCCTGGAAAGTCGAAGATGAAAAGCCTTCCGACGGTAAAGGCGAGAAGACCTACCCCCGCAATCCTCATACCGAGGCTGTTCAGCCTGATCCCGATCCACGTCAGGGCCGCGGCCTCCACCGCCCAGCCGATCGTTATCCAGTTCTTGTCGAGCTGTATCGGGATCATCAAGACCAGAAAAGTCAGCGCCGCGGAGAGAAACGTCAGGATGAGCCGCCTGTCCCCGTAGTTTCGCCAGTGGGTCAAAAGTCCCATGCCGAAGTAGACGACGCCCATGAATCCCGCAAAGAGCCCCATGAGGTCTTTGTAGTGCTCCTTGAGGTTGAAGTAGCTCGTTCCGAAGAAGGTAAAGGCGGTGGCCAATACCAGGCCGAGGTCGAAGAAGGTCGTCTTTGTGCGGTGTACTATGTTGTAGAAAAAGGCGAGGGATGCGAAGATCAGAAAGAAGACCGTCAGAAAGAACTGGGTCGACTCCACATCGGTTTTCGGGTTATAGCTCTGCCCGGCCCAGATGCCGAAGATGATTATGGTGGCGATGAAGGCGAAGAAGTTCAGGTACTTCCAGTTCTTGAAATAGGCCAACACCAGGATGCCCAGGTCCAGGAAGGCCAGATAGACGAGGGTTTCGAGCTGCTTCAGGTCGCCGTGGTGGAGGATGAGGGGGTTCAGAAAGCCCCCTATGAATCCGAGAACGGCGATAGAGGAGGCGTCGTACCTGACCGACAGCACTATGGAAAAAATCGTTATCAGGACGATCAGAAGCGAGGCGACGGTGAGAGAGATGATCGTATAGTAGCCGGCCGCGGCGAATATCGATACGTACAGGATGGCGACGCCGCCCCCAACGACCCCTTGGGAGTAGAGGCGGTATTTCTTTCTCAAAAACTCCCCCCACCCTATGAGGGCGAGCCCCACGACGATCCCGAGGATTATTCTTCCCGTTTCCCCTATCCAGTCGTTGTCGAAGGCGTACTTGACGAAAAACGCCATTCCGATGACAACGGCCACCACCCCGATCCGGTTCAGCCATCTGCCCCCGATCTTCGCCTCGAGGGAGCCCCGCTCCGCCTTTTCCGCCCCCTTTCTCTTAGGCGTCTTGATCTCCGGCGGCGGCATCCTCTTCTCCGGCTCCGCGGGTGAAGTGGTAAGCGGTGTCTCCGGCCGCGCCTCCTCCGGCTTTACTTCCGGGGCCGGCTTTCCCTCCAGGGAGTTGACCCTGGCGTCTATCTTGGTTATCTCCCCCCTTATCGCCTTCAGCTCCTCGAATATGAGGTCGAGCTTGCTCCTTTCGCCCTTGTCGTTATTCATATTATTCCTCTATAGTTTGGTTCTTGGAATATAACATAAATCGATCGAAAATATTTAAATCTCAAAGGCTTACCCGATACAATCAACCGGAAATATCTAATCAGAGAAGGAGAGCCTCTCTATAAAGATGTCGTTGAACCGCTTGTCGGAGGAGAGCTCTATGTAGTCGATCGACTTTGCAAGCCGCTCGATCCCCTCCCTGGCGGCGGGGTCGACGACCGCCTCGACCGCTCCGGTCAGGGCCGCGTCCCCGACGAACCTTATCTTGTCTCCTACCTGTTTCGGCAAAAGCCCCACCCCGACGATGCTCTCCGGCTTTAGGAAGTTTCCGAACGCCCCGGCGATCAGGACCGTCTTGATATCCCCCCAGCCTATTCCTATCTCGGCAAGGAGGATCTCGGCGCCGCTCCTCATCGCCCCCTTAGCGAGTTGCACCTCCCTGATGTCCTTTTGGGTTATCCCTATTGAACTGCCGTCTTCGTGCAGGACGAACTCGGTGACCGGGCCGTTCTTTCTTATCCTCTCCGTGAGCCTTTGGGAATCCACCTTTTTCGTGATGCGGCCGCTTACTTCCACGACATTCGCCTTGATCAGCTGATCCACCGCGTCAAATATCCCGGAGCCGCAAATACCGATAACTTTTGGGCCACTGTCTTTGCTACCATCATTGTTGCCCTTGATCTTAAGCTCGATCTCGTCACCTTTAATCACAACCCCCTCGATAGCCCCGAAGTCCGCCCTCATCCCGTCCCTTATCTGGGAGCCCTCGAAGGCGGGGCCGGCCGCCGCCGAGCAGGCAAGGAGCCTCTCTTTGTTTCCCAACACTATCTCCCCGTTGGTGCCGATGTCTATCCCGAGGATTATATCCTGGGACTCGTGGATCCTCGAAGACCAGACGAAGGCGAGCGTGTCGCCCCCCACATAACCTGAGATGACCGGAAAGACGTACGCCTCGCCGTTAGGGTCGATGTTGAGGCCGAGCTCCACAGCGCTCCTCCTGACCGCCCCGGTGAAGGCGGGGGCGAACGGGGCGCGGGCGATGGAGATAGGATCTATCCCCAGAAGGAGGTGCTCCATCGTCGGGTTTCCGGCAAACGCCGCCCCCTCTATATCGGCGGGCTCGATGCCGAGCTGTCCCGTGAGCTTATCGATCAGCCCGTTCACGGCGTTAAGCACCAGCTCTTGCTGCCCGCCGAGGTTCTCGCCGTCCTTGGAAACGGCGTTTATCCTCGATATAACGTCCGCCCCGAAGGTTATCTGGGGATTCAGCGCCGAGGCGTGGGCGATTATCCCTCCCGCCGTATCGAAGGCCTCGTCCTTCCCCTCAACGACGGCCGCGGCGATGCTGGTGGTTCCCACGTCCACCGCCAGATAGAGCCCGCCGGCCCCCGGCCCTTCGCCGCTTCCGACTATGTCCATTCCCTCCCAGGCGCGGCCCGCCCCGGCAAGGCGGGAGGATTGGGGGATCGTGACCTCGATATCCGCGGTGACGTTGATTCGGCAGGCGAGTCTGAGACCCGATTTCAAGGATTTTTCCGAGAGAAAGCGCCTCTCGTCCTCTCCGGGGGCCATATCGTCCGGGAGACCTCCGGGGGCGCCTCTGGGGGCGACCTTGACGATGCATTTACCGCACCTTCCCTCGCCGCCGCAGGGGAGGTTGAGCAGAACCCCACTCTCCTTCAACAGGTCGATCAGGGGGGTTGACGAATCCGCCTCTATAGATGTTCCCTCCGGCAATAGATCGATCCGCACCTTTCCCATCTACCTGGCCCTCTTTTTGTGATAGAAGGGGGCGTCGATATATTCCCAGTCGTCCTCTATCTTCTTTATGTAAAGGTGGTGCATGACCCTGATGGTCTTGACGCCCTCGTCGTCGAGGTCCATGTTGTAGAACTCGAAGAGGGGGAGGTAGTTCCGCTTGAAGCTGTCGTCGTAGAGGGGCAGGGGATACAGGGCGGTGCTGCTTTCCAGTCCCGACTTGTAACTCCTCCTGTTGTAGAAGGGGAAGAGGTAGATCCACAGCTCATCTTCCCCTTCGGTGTATTCGGTCGTGATATGCTTGTTTATCAGCATGAAGCGGTATGTGTCCATCGTCTTCGTCGGGGATTTGAAGTGTATATCTTTGAAGACGGGATACATCATGTACCTCGACATTTCGGTTTTATCGCCCTCGGTCCTCATCTGGTATTTGAAGATCGGGGAGAACTCGGTGATGTTGAAGACGTCCGATCTGGCTATCCTGAGAAACGGCCAGGGGAGATCGTATTTTTTGTAGTTGAAGTTTGTGTCGTAGGCATAGGTAAAGAGGGGCCAGATAATCGTCGTGGTCTTGGAGTGGGGCGTCCGCTGGGAGCTGTAAAACGGGATTATGGTGGTGTCCATCAGGGGATTTTTCGTGTCGAGGTATCTGCCCCGGAATGAGACCAGCGGCAGCATGTAATAGGTGGAGTACTCCACGCCGGTTATCTCCTCGTGTCCCCATAGGGGGAAGAACCTCGCCCCCCAGCCTCCGTCCCCCTCGGTTATCCTGACGAGGGGCCAGAGGTAATTGTTCGACGTAAAGCCCTCCTCCACGGTCCTGTAGTAGAGGGGCCACATGACAAAGAGCATGTCGTCCCTGCCGAACCTGTCCTTTATCGTCCCGTAAAAGGGAAACAGCCCGCCGTAAGGCTCGCCCCCCTCGGAACGTCCCCAGAAGAGGGGGAAGTAATCGTGGGCGATCCTTTCCTTGTCGTCGGCCAGGTCGTGTTTTGCGTCTCTTATGATCGGAAATATCCTGAAGTTCTTGTCCTCTCCCCGCTGCTTGTATTTCCCGATGGGGTAGATAAAGTCCACCACCGTGGTGTCTTTGTTGTCGTCTCTATGGTAGTAGAAGAGGGGCCTGAATCCGAACTCCTTCGTGCCCGCGTCCGTCTTGCGGTAATAGAAGAGGGGGGTGATTACCGACACCGTGAGGGAGCCCTCCTCCCTGTCGTCGTTGTAGTAGAAGAAGGGCCAGACGTTAACGTGACCTCCCTCGACCTCGGCATTCGGATCCGTGTTATTGCCCGGGCTTACTGCGGCTCCCTCCACCGGCGCATCGCCTTGGGCGACTATTATATCTGTTTTGGGGAGGCGGGACGCGGCTCGATTATCCGGCGTGTCTCCCGCGCCTTGGCCCGGGGCGGATATCGGGAAGAGGAGTAGGGTGATGATCAAGGCCGCTTCCGGGAAGACCCTCTTAATGATTTCTATTGAAAGGGCATTTTTATTTTTTTTCGCCATCGTTCAAGTTTAACTCAAATACTTAATATAGTCAATATCATCGGCTTAATATAATAGGTTAAAAACGACGTGAACGGATTTAATATCAAACGGCAAACGACGAACGGCAAACGGGCAAACAGGACCAACGAGACCGACAGGGCAATCCGGTCAATGGGAGCTACGGGGATAATCTTCGTGGCCAAAGAGGGGGGTGTGGCAATGTTGGAAGGGTACCCGCAAAATATCAGAGATCAGATAAAAGGGAGATCGAGAAAAACAGCGGATAAAGGGATCACCCCCAAAAAGCCGCGATCTGCCCGAGAGAACCGAAAACGCGAAATTTGAATCCTCACTGAATTAGAAGATAAGCCCGAATATTGTCGCCATGACCGAGATGGGGGTTTGCTCCTGAATCCCCTCCGCAGATTTTCTGAACTCACGCATGGCGTTTTCCGCCTCTATGTAGAGGGTCTCGTCTTGGGCGAGACGTCCAAGGGTTCCCTCCCCCTTTTCCATCTTTTCGGCGATGTCCCTGAGCGCCTTTGTGGATTTTTTAAAGTCGTTGTAAATAGTGTCGTCGTTCATCAGCTTTCCGATGGTTCCCGTTCCACTGTTCAACTTGGCGGTGATGTTTGACAGGTTTTCGGTGGAGGTTTTTATGTTTGCGATTATTTCTTTAAGGTCCTTTTTTGACTCATCGGAGCCGAGGACGTCGCTCAAGTTTCCTGACATATTCTTGATGTCGTCCGATATCTCCTGAACGTTTCTCATAACGTCGTTGAAATCGACCTCCGGTATGACATTGGTTATCGTTTCGCCCGATTCGAGCCTTCCGGCCTCGGGATTTCCCGGGTAGATCATGACGAACTTCTCCCCGAGGGCCCCGTAACTCTTCAGCTCCACCTTGGCGTCCCTGTATATCTCCACATCGGGATCGATGTCCATCGTTATCTTCGCCTTTCTGCCGTCCGGTGCCAACCCTATATCAGATACGTCTCCCACCTCGACCCCCGCGAGCCTCACCGGCCCGTTGATGTCGAGGCCCGCAACGTTTTTGAACTCGGCGTTGAGGGCGTAGCCCTTTCTTACCTTGAACTTGTATTCGCCGACAAAAAGGGTGATGATGGTCAGGATAGCGATGCCCACGATGACAAAAATACCTACCTTGATCTCCGTGTATCTATCGTCCACAGTAATTTTTCCTCCTATTAAACATTATAGAAGTATCCTTACTATTTTTCACTGTTCCCTCCAAAGGGGGCGACTTCCCCGCAGTCCCCGTAACCGCCGGGAAACAATGTTGTCGTTGTCGGCCCGGCCGGGAATCTGCACCGTCACTCCCGTCTCAATTTTTATATATGCTGTCATTTCCATCGAGGTGTCTATGCAACTTAAAGGGAGGCTGAACCCCCCACTGACAAGCCGGAGCTTGTCAGTGCCACCCAGCGCACAGAAGCCTCCCCTAAATTCCCGGCCCCCGCTTCGTCAGCGGTGCTCCATGTCGAGGTCTTCGAGCTTCCCGTTAATGAATTTTGAGACGAAGGAGTCTTTCGACTTCTTTAGATCGTCCGAGGTTCCCTCCGCTATGATCTTGCCTCCGTAAAGGAGGGCGATCTTGTCCGCCACCCTTAGGGTCATCTCTATATCGTGGCTGATAATAACATATGTGCTTTTATGTTTTTTGTGTGATTGTACTATCAGCTTGGAGATTGATTCTTCCGTGATCGGGTCAAGTCCGGCGGTGGGCTCGTCGAAGAGAACTATATCGGGATTCGTGACAAGGGCCCGGGCAAGGCCGACCCGATTCTTCATGCCCCCCGACAGCTGCGACGGAAGCTTGTTCTCCATTCCTTTAAGGCCGACCTGTGAGATTCGCCTCTTCACCGCCTTTTCTATTTCCTCTCTGGGGACGTTTCCCCGCTCCGTCAGGGGGAAGGCCACGTTTTCCCATACGGTGATCGAGTCGAAGAGGCCGCCCCCCTGGAAAAGCATTCCGAAGTGCTCCCTTGTCTCGTTAAGCTCCTTTTCGCTGAGGCCCGTGATTTCCCGACCGTCGACGTATATCTTTCCGCTGTCCGGTTTTATAAGGCCTATGATATGTTTTAAGAGAACCGATTTTCCAGCGCCGCTTCTTCCCAGTATGACGGTTATCTTTCCCTCGGGGATTGTCAGGTCTATGTCCGTAAGCACCTTTTCTTCCCCGAAGGACTTGTTGAGATTTTCGATCTTAATCATATTTTTTTCTTGCCCTGTCTCCGATAATCAACTGAACATTATCGCCGTTAAGAAGTAATCGCTGATGACTATCGTTACGCAGCCGACCACGACGGCCTTGTTTGTGGCAATACCCACACCGGCGGCTCCGCCTCTGGCGTTGAATCCGTAGTAGCAGGCGATTAGCGTAAAGAGGAGTCCGAAAAAGATCGATTTGATAATTCCGTTTGTAAAATCCTCCATATTAAGGATTTCATAGACCCTTCCCATAAAGACCCCTGCGTTTATCCCGAGGAGTTTTACCCCGGCAAAGTAAGATCCCAGAAAACCGGCCAGGGAGAAGATCGACGCGAGGATCGGCATCATCGTAATTCCGGCGATTATCCTCGGAACCACGAGGTATTTAACGGGATTTATCGACATCGACACGAGGGCGTCGATCTGCTCCGTTACGCGCATTGTTCCGAGCTCGGCCGCCATGGCGGAGCCCGCCCTCGCGATTACCATGAAGGCGGAGATAACGGGGCCCATCTCCCGCGCCATGGCAACGGCAACGGTGGCCCCCACCAGGCTCTCGGCGTTAAAAAGCTTGAAGGTCAGATACCCCTGAAGGGCCAGGACCATCCCCGTAAAGGCCCCGGTAAAGAGGACGATGTTTATCGACTTGACACCCACAAACTCCATCTGGCGCAGGATGTTTTTGAACCTGAAAGGCGGGACGAACGTCCAGCGGACGGCGTCGAGGAAGAGAATCGTTACCTTGCCGATCTCGGCCACCTTGTCTGTAACCCATCCCCCCACGGTCGATAAGAACCTCAACATATCGGGCTCCTTATCTATTTGTTACTATCGTATTTTCTTTGGGTGTCTATTTCTGTTTATATATTTCTATATTTTATAGCATATAGTAAAAATTAGCAAGATATTCAACATTTTTTAGCCCCTCTCAAAATACGCCGTCCCAATCCTCAGGCGGAGGATTGGAGATGGCCCTCTTGATCCTGTTGATGTAGAGGGATGTTGGGACATCGCGGGGGTATTTCTTGTTTAAATCCCCGAATATTTCAAGGGCCGCCTCCCAGTTTTTTCTCCTCGTCTCCTTCAGGCCGCGGAGAAATGTCTCCGCCATCTTCTCCTCTTCGGGATTCTCCCCAATTCTCCCGATCATCTCGTATATCTTGACGGGAATCGTCTTGCCCCTTACCCTCACCAGGTCGAGTTCCCTTACCGATATGTCGTCCTTTACGTTTACGTAGGTGTTCTCGGAGATGAGGATCTTCGTGTTGTAGACCTTGTTTAGATTTTCAAGCCTCGAGGCCAGGTTCACGTTGTCGCCCATTACCGTGTAGTCGAATCTCTTCTTGGATCCCATGTTCCCGACCACGGCGTACCCGCTGTTTATTCCGATTCTTATCTCGAGCTTCGGCCTTCCCGTGGATTCCCATCTTTTCTGAAGCTCCATCAGATCCGCCCTCATGTCCAGGGCCGTAAGGCACGCCTTGAGGGGGTGGTCTGGCTGAGGGAGGGGCGCTCCGTAGACCGCCATGATGGCGTCGCCGATGTATTTGTCCAAAAGCCCCATGTGGCTGAAAACCACGTCGGTCATCTTCGTCAGATACTCGTTCAATATCTGAACCAGATCCTCCGGAGACAGCCCCTCGGAGAGGGACGTGAAGCCCTTGATGTCGGAAAAGAGGACGGAGATGTCTTTCCTCTCACCGCCGAGGGTCAGCATCGAGGGGTCTTTCAATATCTCCCTTACAACGGCCCCCGAGACGTAAAACTGGAAGGCGTTTCTTATCTGGCGGCCCACCCGCTCGACCGTTATGTAGCGGATCAGCGTTAAGACCGTGTAGGAGAGCACTATGGCCAACAGGGGAGGGAGGATAAAGATCCACATCCCCTTTCCTTGGAAGAGATATTCCGCCGTTATCAGCCACAGGCCCGTAACCGCAATGGCCACGAGGGTGCCGCGCCAGGCGGAGAGCCGGGGTATTGTGAGTCCCATTACGGTCCCTATCACAAGGACCAACAGCAGGTTGAAATAAGGCGCCCAGGGAGGGACGAACAGGAAATCCCTGTTCAGGATGTTATCGATGATATTGGCGTTGACCTCCATCCCGGGGAAGTCGCTCCCCATGGGTGTCACCCTCAAATCGTATGTCCCGACGGCCACGGTTCCTATGATGGCGATCTTGTTCTCGAGAGACTCCCCGGGAACGCGGTTTTTTAGGACGTCGTAAAAGGAGTAGTGGGGAAATGTCCTGACGCCGCCCCGGTAGTTGATCAAAAGCTCCCCCCTGGAGTTGGTGGGGATATCTATATCTCCAAGAACGATTTTATACGCCCCGTCCTCGGAGATATATATATCGGGATTGGGGGCGTTGAGGTAGGCCCTTGCTATTTCGAGGGCCAGGGACGGATAGAAGATGTCCCCGCACTTCATCGTCAGGGGCGACCACCTTATCGTCCCGTCGCCGTCCGGGAAGATGTTGAAGTAGCCGAATCCGTCGGCGGCCTCCGAGATGGCCGGGATGTTCGGCTCCGGGGAGAGGCCCATCCTGAAGGGGGTTTTTTTTGCTCCTTCCGAATCGTAGATAACCAGACTGAAGCTCGATTTCTTTAGCCCCTTGATATTCTCCTCTAACTGTTCATCCGTGAGGTGGGCGATTGCATCCCGTTTTGCGTGGAAGAAATACCCGAGGATCGCCTCAGGCGTTTTTTTCATCTCCTCTGAGAGGTGACGGTCGTTGTCGAGCTTGTCCCTTGCATTCAGGAGTATCCTGTTTACGTTTGAGTTTATCAGGTCATTTTTTCTTACCTCCTTCTCGATGTAGTCGATGGTGGTTATCCCCGAGTATATGTCCGGCTCGCTGAAAATCATATCGAATCCCAGTACCTTGACGCCGTTCTCGTTGAGGTTTTTAACCACGTCGACGAAATAGCTCCTCGGAAAGGGCCAGCGCCCGAGCTCGTCCAGCGTCTTCTCGTCGATTGCTATTATGATTACCTGCCCGCCGGCATCCACCTTGCCCCTTATAAGAAACCTGAAGTCGAGTATCTTGTTTTCGAGGGTGTCCATGAACCCGATGCCGAATCTCCCCAGGAGGATGACCAGGATCGAGATGGCAATTCCTATGACAAGACCTGTTCTGCTTTTCATTTTTATCTTTCCTTTATTAAACAGGCCCGGGCCAATTTTTTCAGGTTTTCATATTCGCCCAGGGCCACCAGTACGTCGCCCTCATCGATCTTCGAGGTTGTCTCCGGGTTGAAGATCATCTTCCCCCCCATCTTGAGGATGGCAACCACTATAACGCCGTAGCTCTTCTTTATCCCTGAGTCGACTATCGTCTTGCCTATGAGGGAAGACCCCGTACAAATCGTTATCTCTTCGATGGCGAGCATCAGGTCTTTCCTCCCCACGGCGATATCTATGAACTCCACAACGGCCGGCTTCAAAATGATGTTGGCCATTCGCCTGCCGCCGATGGAGTAGGGCGATACGACCTTGTCAGCGCCGGCGGAGATGAGCCTCTTTTCCGAGGTCTCGTCGTTCGCCCGTCCCATGACGAAGATGTCAGGCTTCAAGGCCCGTGCCGTCAGCGTTATGTAGACGTTGTCGGCCGGCGTGCTCACGCACGCTATGAGGCCCCTCGCCCTCATGATGCCGGCGCTGACAAGAACGCTCTCGTCCACAGAGTTCCCCAGAAGGGCTATATAGCCGTCCATCGTGATCTCTTCGACCTTCTCGTAGGACGAGTCGACAACGACAAAAGGAATATCGTTTGAAGCCAGCTCCCCGGCTATAACCTTGCCAATCCTGCCGTACCCGCATATAATGTAGTGGTCTTTGAGGGCCTGTATCTCTTTGGCCATCCTTCGCCTCCCAAATATTTCGATGATCTGACTCTCTATGAGAAAATGCGTCAGCGCACCCACCGCCACGACCGTGGCAAAAAAGCCGGAGGTCAAAACGACTATCGTAAAGATGCGGCCGCCGGTGTTTAGAGGGTGTACCTCGCTGTAGCCGGTCGTGGTCAGCGTGATTACGGTCATGTAGAGGGCGTCTAAAAATCCCCACCCCTCTATCGCCACGTAGCCGAGCGTCCCCAGGACGATTATGATTAACAGGAACGCCACGATGAAGTAGATCCTCTTGGCCGTTATGTTCAGACGTCTTTCTATAAGCTCACCCCGTATTTTTTGAGGAGGGCGCCGTCGATGCAGTTCTTCTTCGCGATGTCGGAGAAGACCTTTGCCGACTCCTTTACCGTCCGCTTCTGGGTCTCGAAGTCGACATGGATCATCCCGAAGCGCATGGTGTACCCTTCCGCCCACTCGAAGTTGTCAAGCGTGGACCAGTGGTAGTAGCCCCTGACGTCCATCCCGTCCTTGATTGCCTTTCCGACTTCTGCGATATGCCGGACGACGTAGCTGATCCTCTTCCTGTCGTCGTCGGTGCCTATCCCGTTTTCGGTCACGTAGAGGGGCTTCCCGTATTTCGAGAGGAGCTTCAGAAGCCTGTAGATGCCGTGGGGATAGACCTCCCCCTCCGGCCTGTCGCCGGTGGCCCCCTCGTGGGAGGCCTCCGCCCCTTCCGGGAAAACAGCCTTGCCGAAGAGCCTCCCCGGCGCAAGAAGATCGAACTTGATGCTGTCCCTGGCGTAGTAGTTCAAGGTCATAAAGTCAAACTTCCCCCGGATGAGCTCCCTGTCCCTCCTCGGCACCTTAATAAATCCGGCCGACTCCCCGGTATAAAGCGTTTCGAGGCTGTCAAGGTTGAAGCTCTTGTTTTGATTTTTTGCGACCCAAGCGTCCCGGGGATTGTCCTCCCTCAGGGGATCGAAGACCCTCATATGTCTGTTGAATCCCACCTGGGCGTTTGGGTTCACATCCTTTATTGTGTGATAGGAGACCGCGTGCGCCTTAATCATGTGGTACAGGACCTTGAACGCCTTGAAGAACCTCTTCTCCGCAGGGGCGTACTCCCCGTCCATGTACGACAGGACGGTGTAGACCATCGGCTCGTTTATCGGGAGCCAGAGCTTGACGTCCTTTCCGAAGGCCTCCGCCATTACCCTTGCGAACTTCTCGAATCGGCTTACCGCCTCGGGGTTTTTCCACCCGCCGAGCCTGGCCAGCCAGACGGGCGTGGTGAAGTGGTGAAGGGTTACCATAGGCTCGATCTTTAGATCCTTGAGGCACTTTATGACGTTCTTGTAGTGATCTATCTCGACCTGAGAGAAATAGTCCTTTGCCGGCTCGACCCGGCTCCACTCGACCGAGAACCTGTGGGTGTTGTGATTGAGCTTGCTTAAAAGCTTGAAGTCCTCGGGGTAGCGGTTGTAGTGGTCACAGGCGTCGCCGGATACGCTCCCGTCTATGATCTTTCCCGGCTGTTGCTCCATTATGAACCAGTCGTTGTTTACGTTTCCGCCCTCCACCTGGTGGGAGGCGGTCGCCCCGCCCCACAGAAATCCCTTCGGAAATTGAATCTTATCCATTACCTCCTCCATGAAAATCGATAAAGCAGTAGGATCTTCGAAAAAGCCAGCCTAAACGAAATGTCTCCGAATCCTTAAAAAGACGCAGGAATCTCTTTCCCCCTGCCCTTATTAATACTCAATCAAGACAGAAATGATATTTAACCAGCCCCGGTTAAGCAGCAGTTAGAACCCCGAAGATCGGAGCATTTCTCCATGAAAATCGTGGGGAGGTGCCGAGCCGCAAATTTTGATATCTCGAAGAAACCGTTTCCCCATCCGATCCGAAGTCGGCCCCGACTCTCTATCCCTACTCTATCCTCCCTCTACCACGACGACATACCTGCTCCCCTTGGAGGAGAAGGAGAAGCCCAGCCTTCCCGTCTCTGCCTTGGAGCGGAAATCGGCGCCGGAAACCTCGGAGATGATCCCGATGCTTATCTTCGCCGGCCTTGTCTTGTCGTTTACGCTGTTTACCGCCACGTCGTGGACCGTCTTTGACGCGACGTCGACGAGAAAGGCGACATCGCCGGTAAGGACGAGGTACTTGCTCGTTTCGGTCGCCTTCTTAAAAACCTGGCCGTAGGTATCCACGCCGTCCTTTTTGACGACCCCCTTCATCTTGTAGTAGGATTCGATTCCCCCAGCAAGGGAGATTGTCGTGATGAGGAGGAGGGATGTTAAAATGATCGAAGCGATAAATTTTCGTTTCATATTGGCCTCCCGATAATTTGAATTGAAAATAGAAATCTGCGGTGTGTGAAAAAGTTTGACAGCCATAATAATATCGCTATTTTAAAGATAAGTAAAGGGGTGAAATAGCAAAAATTTTTTGTAAAGAGCGATCGGCTTCAGACTGTTTTTGACCTGAATACAATACAATATTACGGATTCGGTGAACCGGATTGTCCTAAGGAATAAAAAAATCCTTTACATAGACCCTTTTTGTACTAAAATAGCGGATAAATAGGGGATTTTGGACTAATTATTTTCTCTTTAATGAGAGATGGGAGGTCAAAATGAAGAGGACGGCTTCAATTATATTCATCCTTTTCGTTCTAATCACTGCATTCTTGCCGGGCCCGGCCGCAGGTAAAGACAACGACAATATTTATTTTAAAAAGGGAAACGAGTTCCTGGGGAAATCGGATTACTCATCGGCGCTCGAAAACTACGAGAAGGCCCTCGTCCTCTTCGAGAAGGCGGGGGATAAAAAGGGAATGGGTGACACGCTGATAAGGATGGGTGTTGCGATGCTCGCCCAAAAGCGGCTGGACGAGGCGATCTCCAGGTACCGGGAGGCGATAATACCCTACGGCGAGATCGACGACAAGCCGAGCCTTGCAAGGGTGTATACATATATAGGCACCGCCTTGGAGAAGCAGGCCAAACATGAAGAGGCGGTCTCGAGCTTTGAGAAGGCCCTAAAGATATACAGGGAGCTTGCCGACAAGCGTGGGGAGACGAGATGCCTGATAAGCATAGGTAAGCTCTACAATCTTATGGGAAAACGCGACAAGGGGCTTTTTTACTTTGATGAGGCCCTGACCGTTGCCCAAAAACTGGGCGATAAAAGATCCGAGGCCAAGCTCTTAAGGGATATCGGCGCCGCATATTCCGCCCTTTCCGATCACAAAACCGCCCTCACATATTGCGAAAAGGGACTTGCGCTGTACGAGAAGTCGGCAGATAAGAGGGGTATGGGGAATACCTTGATAGACCTGGGTAACGTTTACAAGAAACTGGGCCGAGCGGACGATGCGCTCTCCGCTTTCAAGAGGGCCCTTGAGATCTACGACGAGTCCGAGGACTATCGGGTTGTGGTTATGATCCACATATACATAGGCGTTCTTCTGGAGGATAACAATAAGCACAAAGAATCGATAGGCAGTTTTGAGAAGGGACTGGAAATTTCAAGAAAGATGGGTAACAGACGGAACGAGGCCTTATGCCTGAAGCTGATCGGAAAAGTGTACGACGTAATGGCCCGGTACGAGAAGGCGCTGTCTTACCTCAAAGAGGCCCTCGCCATCGCCGATGAGCTGGAGGACAAAGCTTATCAGGCCGAGATATCGAGGGATATCGCCGGGACATATACGAGCCTCTCAGATTACAAAAGCGCACTCCCATATTATGAAAAGTCCTTGAAGTTATACAGGGAGCTGGGAAACAGGAAGGGAGAGGCCTACTGCCTTATCGGGATCGCGTCCTTGAAAAACAACGTTGAGACCCCCCTCGAGGCCAGGAAAATATACACCCAGGCCCTGGATATCTTCAGGGAGATAGACGATCCCGTGGGGGAGGGATTCGCACTTGCCGGGATAGGCTTTTCATACTACCTGACCGGAAACACCGTAAAGATGTCCTACTACTATTCCAAGGCCCTGAGAATAGCCAAAAAACACGCGCCGACCCTTAAGGCCGCCAAGGACCCCCTGATACTGGGGATGCTCTACGCCGGGAAGGAGGACTACAAAAAGGCGATAAAATATCTAAAGCCGGCTCTGAAGAAGGGCGCGGAGATTGACAACATCAATTATTACGGCTTCAGCGCCGCATATCTCGGCTACAGCTACATGCACCTGAAAGATTACGGGAAGGCCGTGGACTACTACAAGATCGCCATTGACGCCGTCGAGAAGGTGAGGGGGGAGATCGGGGGCGAGGCCCACCGCACCACCTACGCCAAGGGAAAGATAGACGCCTACGAATATATGATCTGGACGCTTATACAGCTTAAGCGATACGATGACGCGTTCAATTACATGGAGCGCTCCCGCTCGAGGTCGTTTCTCGATATGCTGGGGACGAAAAATGTCGTGGTCGGTGGGGAGTCGGACAGGAAGCTGATCGAGCGGGAGGAAAACCTGAGGGAGACCTTGACGAAGTTGTACGGCAAAGACGGCGGGGGCTCCCCCGGCGAAGGTGTCTCGGACGGTGAATCGGGAGAGAAGGCCACGGATAAGATCAAGACCAGAAAGATATCGGAGGTCAAAAAGGAGTATAACGAGCTTATTAACGAGATTAGGGTCAGCAATCCTGAACTCGCCTCGCTTGTTTCGGTAAATCCGATGACGTTAAACGAGGTGCAGGCGCTGGTTCCGGAGGGGACTCGTATACTGGAGTTTTACACCACCACTGAATACGACCTGTTCGTCTTTTCGATTACCGGATCCGATTTCAGCGTCAAGACCGTAAAGATAAAGAGGGACGAAGCGCTCGAGAAGGTAGTGGAGCTGAAGAAATCCCTGAACGGCTTCGACCTCGAGGACTTCAAGAAAAAGTCGAAGGAGCTGTACGATCTCCTCCTTTCCGACGTCCTTGTAGATGTGGATGAGGAGAAGCTGATTATAATCCCCCACGGCCCCCTTCATTATCTGCCCTTTTCCGCCCTCTACGACGGGAAGGATTACCTCGTTGACAAGTACACCCTGATCGTCGATCCGAGCGCGAGCGTCTTGAGGTTCATATTGGAGAAGAGAAAGAAACCGGAAGGCAGAGTCCTGGCGCTGGGAAATCCGAAGACGAAACACACCTCGCTTCCCTTTGCGGAAAAGGAGGTGGGGGAGATAAACGAGGTGATGACGGACGTGGACGCCTATATAAGGAAGGGGGCCACCGAGACCCTCGGAAAGAAGAGGTTTTCCGATTATCGGATTATCCACCTTGCGTGTCACGGGAAGTTCAAGGGGGATAGCCCACTCTCCTCCGCCCTCTACCTCACGGGAGACCAGGAAAACGACGGGCTTCTGATGGTTAATGAGCTCTTCGGGCTTGACCTCGAAAACGCGTCCCTCGTGGTACTTTCCGCCTGCGAGACGGGACTCTCCCAGATCATGCGCGGGGACGAGCTTATCGGGCTCTCCCGGGGATTCATATACGCCGGAACGCCCTCTCTGGTCGTGACGCTGTGGGAGGTGGCGGACGACTCAACCGCCCTTTTTATGATAAAATTCTACGAAAACCTTAAAGAAGGGATGGATAAACCGACCGCCTTGAGAAAAGCCCAGTTATCCCTGAAATCGATGGAGAAATTCTCACACCCCTTTTACTGGGCGCCGTTCGTCATAATGGGGGATTGGGAGTAGTCTATCGAAACGGCAATGCCGTCAGGTTTTTTAAGCAAACGAAATATTGACTTTCACCGCATATAAGGTAAAATAGGAAAAAGTCAACTATTTTTTTGAAGGGGGTAAAAAGATGAAGGTAAAAAGCCTGTTTTCAAGGTCACTGATGTTTTTTGCTATTATTATCTTTCTGATCGCTCCCACCGCAGTGACCGGGGGAGATGTGGTGCTCCTCGTGACCCCGGAAGAGGCGAGTATGGGCGTCACCCGGGCGGTCGTGGAGGAGGTCGATAACGGCCCGACGATAAAGATCAACAGCCCCAAGAACGGCTCCGTTTTGACCGGCCCTTTCAGGCTCTACGTGGAGATTGTGAAGAAGCCTGACGGCGCCGACGTAAACATGAAGACCCTCAAGGTAAACTACCTCAAGGTCGTTACGATAAACATCACGTCGAGGGTTAAAAGCTATATTAAGGGGACGAAGCTGGACGTTCCCGAGGCGGAGTTCCCCGCGGGAAAACACAGGACGGAGATATATATCGAGGATGTTAACGGCAACGTGTCGAGGAAGCTCTTTAACGTTACGGTGAATGAGCCGGAATAGTCACCTTTTTTCGGCTTGGTAGTCTCTAATCTTTGATATGCTTTAAGGTGGTATAGCGCTTTTAAGGAGGGCAGGGGGCCAATTAGATGGGCGCCTGATTTTGCTTTTTCCCCTTTACGCCTTCAAGGGGCCGAAGATGCTATAAGCCCGCTCTTTTTGCAGCCGCCATGTCTGTAATAATAAGAGCGGGCGGTCATTTGTGCTCGGGTGAGAATTGGTTGACAAGGCCCCTTGAGGGCCTCGGGCGGGTTCGCCGTTCGACTTTTGTTAATTAGGGGGATCGGGAGATTGTTTTAGGTACCCGATTGATGGGGAGCGGTTGGCCGACAAACAAAACCAAAAACTCGCACCCTTTATATACAAGTAAAAAATTCCTAAAGGCTTATTGTATCGGATACGAATCCCCCTTCAGTTCCATCTTTTATTCCCCCTATCTCCCCCGCTCGAACTTCCCCGTCCACTCGATGTTCGACTCCGGCGGCCACCCGGAGGGACACTCCACCTTCTCCCTCAAGTACCTGAAGTCGCAGAGGTCGCCGCCGTTGGCGACCGTCTTTGTCCTGTCGACGCTTACCCCCATGGTCTTCCACTTCGCCCAGTCGGTCAGGCACAGGTAGGGGACCAGATCTTCCAGGCCCTGGTCACGCCAGAACTTGTGGATCGCGCACTCCCTAATGTCGTAGCCATAGAGATATTTGTCTCCCCCCTCGACGAACTCGAAGACCCAGTCGCCCGGGTATTTCCGGTCGAGTGACCTCTTTGCCGCAAGTCTCATCTTCTCGACCTGGCTTTTATCGGTGTAGGACATCCTCTTCATCAGCGGAAGAAAGAGCTCGTTGGACCTCTCCGCGACGTTGAAGATATGCTCGCCTATCTCCCTCGTCGGAAGACCCTCTTTCTTCATGACGAGGGCCATCGGCATCAGGAAGGTGGACATTACAAGGTTTTTGTAAAGCATATTGTCCCTGCCGCCGATGTCCGGCATCTTCTTGTATAGCGATTTGAAGATCCCCCGGGACTTCTTGAGCCACGCGTCCGTCTTCTCTTTCCCGTAGCGCTCCCTCAAGATCTTTTTCTGAATGAGGGCGATAAAAATGTTGAACATCAGCACTGTTTTAGGTGATACCGTCTCTTTCTTTTGCCCCACTTTGTGCCTCCATTGATTTTATACAATCCTTTTTAACCGCCGTATTTGCAATCCCTTTCGGCTTTAGACCTAAATATTTGATTCAAATAATAATATTAGGCACGGCTAACTACTCCCTTATATATAAACCGGATAAAGTTGTCAAGAAAAAAGTGGAAAGCAAAAAGTTGGGGACTATATGGTGTGAAAAGTCGGGAACCCGTGATAATCCGGGCGAACTAAATGAAGATTCAAGCCCCACCGGTCAGGAGGGGGTAAAGACAATCACCAAGAAGTGGGATCGAGTTTTCCGTACAAGGGCCGGTGCTTCCGGGTTTTTCAGGCATCCACGCTTGCTCATATCAAGCTGTATATTTTTGTGTTTTTGTGGTGGGTCTTTTAGTCCCGGTTGCCGCGGTTAATAAAACTCTCCCCTTGCTCTTGGAAGCGGTGTTTTTTTAGGTTGGGCCTGGTCCTTCTATTTCACATAATCAGTCCCACTGACCCTTAAAGAGGCGCATTAGCTCAATGACGATCTTCTTTATCTCATCCCTTGCCTTGGCCGTGATCTCATAAGGGAGGGTGGTTTCGGGGGCCTTTTTTAGGGCTTCCTTGATGTTTTTTATATACGCCGTTCTCATGGCGGTCGATATGTTGATCTTGACGGCGCCCCTCTCGATAAGGTCCCTATAGTTTCTGGTCGTCAGGCCGGAGGCCCCGTGAATGGCCATCCCTATATCCAGGCCCGATTGAAGCTTGGATAGAAGATTCAGATCGAGCTTGGGTTTTTCGTGGTGGATGCCGTAGACGGTGCCGATGGAGGGGGCGAGGATGTCGATTCCCGTCTCCTTGACGAATTTTACCGCCTCTTTGGGATCCGTCCTCGATTGGGTTGTCTCTTTTGCGTCCTCCCGTCCTCCGAGCTTCCCCAGTTTTCCCTCGACGGCGGCGTTATAGACCTCCGCGATCTTGACCGCCTTTTTCGTGAATTCGATGTTTTCTTTCAGGGACATGTGGCCCGTGCTTATCATTACGGAATTAAAGCCGCAGTCCAGTGCGGCCCTTATCTGGTCGAGATCGGTGACTTGGTTTAGATGCAGTATGACCCGGGCTTCCCTGTCCTGGGCCAGCGAGACTATGGCACGCCCAAAGGCCCTGATGTCGTAGAGCTCGGAAAGCGGTTTGGCCCCCCCCTGGATTATGACGGGGCTGTCGAGCTCCTCTGCGGCGTCGATTATCGACATTATGAAGTCGGGATTGCCGACGTTCGTGTCGAAGGCGCCAACCGCATATCCACTCTTCTTTGCATCTTGGTAGAGATCTATAGCGTCAATTATCGGCATATCAATACTCCTTTTAATATAAGCTGAATGTTTTTTGTTTATCATATATTGAGGTTTTTGTCAACTGAAGGCCATCTTTAGAGTTGATTTTTCACCTCGATTGAGATACCTTAATTAATGTCCGATTTGATATTCAATCGAGATTCAGCTCTATTGGAGGGATTTATATGAAGAACTTCGTTTTAATGTACGTTAAGGATGTGATGACGGAAGAAGTGGTCTCCGTTACACCGAACACGGGACTGAGGGAGTTAAAGTCCCTCTTTGAGAGACACGACTACAACTCTTTTCCGGTGGTGGAGGGGGATAAACTGGTGGGGATAGTAACGAAGCTCGATTTTCTGAGGCATTTCATAATAACTCCAAAATCGATGATACCCAACTACGACGGTCTCCTGGACGACACCGTTAAGGCCGTTATGAACGCGGCGCCCCTTACCGTTTTCCCCGAAACCCCTCTTACCAGGGTCCTGGAGTTGATGGTCGAGACAAAGCTCAGGAGCTTTCCGGTCGTCGACAGCGACATGGAGCTTCTTGGGATGATATCGAGGGAGGACGTGGTCAAGAGCCTGGGGTAGGGGTGTTACTTTTCATGGGGAGATCCTATTTGTAGATAGAATAAACTCTAAGTATATAGATTCATTTTTTTCTTTTGGAATTAAGTTTGGACAAACAATTCTTGAATCGTGCTCTGTTCTGATTGTCTTACCGTCATCCACAGTATCGGTCGTGCTCTCGCTTTGTGGAAACAGGTAGGTGTTCATCTCAAAGAGTTGCTCAATAGACTTGACGAAATGCAGTGTATAATATGTTAGCAAACTATCTCTCACACCGTGGGCGACGACCGGCCTTTATGCCTGTATGATCATCTAAAATACGGCTTATGGAATTTAGCTATGATGAAGTGGAAGCAATTAATAAATCATAAAAGAAAAATAGTAAATACGGTTTTCTGCCTCTTCATACTTTTTTTCATCTTTGTTTTTGTCATCTATTCCTACAGGATGATTCCAGAGCCCCCGATACCCTTAAAGGCGGATGCCGTCGGCATAGCCTTGATGGCCTATAATCTTAAGACGCACGGCACCCTCTCCATGGCATGGATAAATAATGAGGAGCAAGAAGATATCACGCCTACATCGTATCGGGAGCCGGGCTACCCGGCCGTCCTTGCCCTGGGGATGCTGCTGAGCCCCTCTTTGCGAAGTCTCCCCGAAAAGTATTTCGCCTCGGAAGATGTCAAATTTCAGGTTCCTTCAAAGTCGTTGAGCTATCTCGAAATAGCGATATTGTTTCTTGCGGCGTTGATCTCGATGTGTCTGGTTCTGTATATCACGAAGAGCAGATTTCTCTCGATCGCGGCCCTCTTTGGGGTCGGATTCAGTCCAGCCCTGCTGCTGAATATCCGTCATTTCCTGACGGAAAACCTTACCGCGCTCCTCATCCTTGGAGCGTCCGCCTTACTGATGTTGTCGGCCAAGAGCGGGCGGAAAAGATATTATCTCCTTACGGGAGTGCTCCTCGGGATGCTGACGTTGACGAAGGCGACGTTTCAGTTCGCCTGGCTCCCCCTGATAGTATTTATGATGTTTTATCTCTACAAGAAAAAGGTCTCTCTAAAAAAGGGGGGTATTCTCCTTGTCATTTTTCTGGCTTCATATTTTGCCGTCGTCTCACCGTGGATGCTCAGAAACTACGCTCATTTCGACAGGGCCTTTATTGCGGAGCGGGGAGGGTGTGTCCTTATGGTGAGGGCGAATTACTCTATGATGAACAGTAAGGAATATTTCGCGCACTTCCTTCTCTGGATGCCCACCGAATTCGCACAAAAATGGAAGGAGAGATGCTTCGACGATGAAGAAATTTCCCGCCTGTACAGGAGTAATCCGGACGGCTACCGTAAAAGGGCAAGGGATCTCAGGATGGAGCTGATAGAGAAGTTCAATGATACTGCGAAGGCGGATGCTGTTTTGACTTCCACGGCCGTTAAACAAATTATGACCCATCCGTTTCGTCACCTGCTGACCTGTATTCCGATTGCATGGAAGGGGATGTTCGTCGAGATGGAGGCCTACCCCGGTTTATACGGCAATAATCTGTCGCCCCTTATCAGCCTTGTCTTGTTCGGCTGCTTTTTCGGCCTGACCGTTCATTCGTTGATAAAGGGAAACTGGGAGTATCTCGCCTTTCTCTTCTTGGCGAATTATCTGTTTGCAATGCACGTCCTTTTTACGCACAATATCCCCCGCTACAACATACCCTTGATCCCCGTTCTTTGGGTGGGAAGTATTACGGTCTTATGGCTGTTGGCCTCGAGGATTATCGACAGGATTAGTAAGATAAGCCGGCCTGAAAAAGGGGAAGAAACGGTTTAGAGATCGTCAATTCTGAAGAGATATTACGTATCAGGGAGTTATCCGCACCTTGTATTTTAATGGCATCCTATCGGTTTGTATTTAACGGGGGTGGATGGAGGGGCAAGCGCTTCTTTTTTCCAATTTTCTCATCTAACAGGTCGTCGGTTTGACATTTATGGCGGCGGCCTGACTGAAATGAGAACAAGGGCTGAAGCTGAAGATAGAGTTTACTGTAGAGACAGGGTGTGGATCGTTGGAGAGAAAGACCGGGGGCGTGATACGGTAGAACCGCTATTACCATATTGTGCTATTGTTATTGGGGGCCCGTTTCGCGCCTGTTTCATCCCAAAGGAGCAATCGTCTAATTACGTCCGGTTAATTGATATTTCGGCCCGTTTGGTCTTGAGGGAGATGATCGTGGAATTCAACGTCTGGACATTAATGCGGGCGGAATGCGGGTTTACATATCAAGTTCATCCATAGATTTATGTGGGGCCTCGGCTCAAACAGCGAGTGAATATCGATAGCAATAGCAAAAGGTCAATAGGTGGTCAATTGGACCATCGACCAATCGGTCAATCGATCAAATCTCTGAACCGGTCGAAACTCTGGAGAAATCAAATCCGGAGGCGGTTTTTGGATCCTACTGTTTGGCTTTCTCGCCCGATTTCTTTATCTTTTCTATCTCGGCCTCTATCGCTTCCACATCCTTCTTGTGCTGTTTTATCTTGGCCACGATGTCTTTGAATTCCGCATCGTCCAACACGGTGCCCTCCTTGCCATCCTCGATCAGCTCGTAGACCCTGCCGCCGAGCTGCGTGAAGCTCTGGTGCACCTTTCTCTGGATGGAGGAGAGATCCATCTTCTTCTTTACTATCTTTCCCTGTTTCTCGAGCTCCTTTGTGAGCTTTCCCACCTCCTCCTTCAGAACCTCAAAGCCCTCCGCGGCACCCTTCTTTATCTCTTCCCAGAGATCCTTGTCAGTTGTCTCTGTCATTTACAGCCTCCTCTAAAAATAAGGACGTTAGATATCTGTTGAATAAAAATGCGATAACGATATCTATAACCATTTTTGTCAATAATATCATAAATATTCTTTCGATGAAAGGGATAAATGACCGATTCAACCTTTGGTAATAGGATTTTTCCCGATGAGCGTCTCGATTCTCCCCTCCATCCTCTCTCGGTGTGTTCCCCGCCAGTAGATTCTTTTACAGCTCGGGCAGATCTGGAAGCTGTCGTGGGTTATATAGATATGGTCCGGGACATCCGTAAAAACTCTCTCCTTCTCTATACTCTCAAGGGGAGTGTTGCAAAGGGTGCAGCGGGTGAACGGCTTGATCTCCTCTTTCAGGGGAAGGAGGCTGTTCAGGATGTCTATCTGATCTTTTAGGTGGTCGTATCCGATAAAGACCACTCCCTCTCCCCTGATCCCCGCTCTACGGGTCAAGAATATCCTCTCGTCTTCGGGGTCCCGGTCTTCAAGGACGGCCGGGTAGACGCAGTCGTACCCGATGATCCTGAGCCATTTTGAGAGCTTCCCCAGAGGGGCGTCTGCGGCGAACTTCAATCCGCTAACCTCTTCTCTCTTTTTTCTCCTTGAACTTGCCGTCTCCCATGATCGCTCCAGCGGCGATCGCATCGGCGATGAGGTCCTTTGCCCGCCCGACTTCCGGCTCCGGAACCGCAAAGCGGCGCTCGCCGAAGCGGTTTATCGTCATCGGGTAGGGGCTTATCCTCTGATCCCTCAGGATGTAGGGTATCCCCTCCTGTTTAAGGAGGCAGCCTATCAAGTCCGTCTCGCAGTCGTTGTACGAGAGATATATCTCTACGAATTTCTCCTCGTGTCTTTTATCATAATCAGCCATAATGTTATTTTATATTATAAAGACCGCTTTTACAAGCCATATTTAGGGCGTTTGAAGGATTGTGGATAAAACTATGTTGACATGGAGCCGATGGGGAAATACAATGGCCTTGAGGAATTGAACCATGGAAGAGCTCTGGAAATTCAAATTTTCGTCGGGGGAGCGTATCTCCTATGCACCCGCCCTTTCGGGAGACAGGGTTTACGTTATATCGACCGATTTCCGTATCTGGTCTCTTGATCTGAAATACGGCTTCTACTACTTCAGGGAGCCCCTGGTAAGCCGGACGATGCGGGCCGTATTGCCCGAGAAGGGGGGGGTAAAGAACTTCCTCTATCGCGACGGCCTTCTCTATATACTTCTTGAAGACCTCTTCGGAAGAAGCCACCGTCTTGTCTTCGACCCCGAGAGGAGATCTTTGGTCAAGGGCGATCCCGCCCCCCTCGTCAGAAAGGTGGTCTACATCTTTAAAAACAGGGTGAGGATAGAAAGGTGTATGATAGACGGTAGATACCGGGAGGGGGTCAGGGCGGTGGATCACACAGACGACAATTTTCTCTGGAACAGCTCCGAGAGGATAAGGCCCGCCATCAAATACACGGAGGTGGTCGGGGACGTTATGCAGGCGGGGGAGGGTATTATCATTGCGCAGAATTACTTCTCCCGAAGGCGCAAGATGCCGGCCGGCTACTCGATAACCTCGTACCACTACCGGCGGGGGGACGTTCTCTGGAACATGGAGTCCTTTACATATTCCAGCAGGCTCTACTCCTTTGTGACCGCCGGGAATTTCATGTACGTTACGACGGGGGCCCTTGGGGGAAACAAGGAGGGTTTCTTGATCAAGATAAACCTGAAAAAGGGGAATATCGTGGAGAAGATCCCCTTCATGGAGATAAACTCCGGTGTCTCCGGAGGGGTGCCGGGGATGGAGAGCCTCTTTTTCCTGGGAGTCGGCGACAAGGTAATCGCCCTCGAGGACAAACCAGATTAAGACGGCAATCCCCCGTTGATTTTCGATCTGGCCTGATTCCCTGGTTTTTTAAAGTCATCCGGTTTTTTTCGGGGGGAGGTTTTTTTGTTTAAGAAAATGTCTACACCCCGCTTTCAAAGATGCCCTCCCTTCCTCATAGGTTTATTACAAATCCTTCAAACTCCCCGCCCCGTTTTCTATTTACGGCGAAGGCCTTTCATCCCTTGAACCGGCCCTGCAATAATCTGGTGGGCCTATTATCGATTTCAAATCCAGCGTAAAAAATTTCCTTTCAGCTTATCGCGCCGTTGGGACAGCTGAGGGTGCATTCGCTGCAGAGGATGCATTCCGTGCTCGATACGCTTTTTCCCGCGCTTATGTACGACATCACGTCGATATCCATCGGGCACGCCTTGCTGCATGCCCCGCACTCCGAGCACTCGTTTCCGGTGGGCTTTATCTTTATCAGCGAGAATTTGGTCGGGATCTTCATTATCAGCGAGACGGGACACGCTATCTTGCAGAACGCCCTCTTGTCCTTAAAGATAAAGGCCATGGGGATCGCCAGGGCGTAGTAGATAAGATTTCCCACGATCATCCAGCTCAACTCCGACTTATCGAGGTAGTCGTTGCGAACGTCGTAGTTCAGGAGGAAGACGAGGACCAGGGGGAGAAGTATGGAGATAAGGAGCGCCAGGTATCGTACTCTCTTCAGCCTCTCGTCTATGACGCCCTCCTTTTTTATCGGGAGCCACTCCAGGACGGCGGCCGTCCAGCACGCCCAGCCGCAGAAACCTCTCCCCCATATCAGCGGGCCGAAGAGCTTGGCTATGGCGTAGTGGATAAAACCCTTGGAGAAATAGCCCACCAGAACGATGAGAACCACTCCTTCCATCTGAAAATTCTCGCTGTTTACAAAGGGGACGAATATCAGCAGCACCGGCATTATGAGAAGGATGCTTATCTTCCGCCCCAGGCTCTTTTTCTTTTTCGGCAGGATTTTTATGAGATAAATCCCGATTGAGATGGAGGCGCCGATCCAGGGGAAGATCACCCAGAAACCCCACCAGCCGATGGCAAGGTAGAGTGTTACCGCAATAGCGAGGCCGATGAAAAGGGGTATGAGAAACATAATACTACTGTATTAAAAAGGTTTTTGGTAATAATCCCGGTACAAGATTTGTGTAATAAAGGTCTTTTGTATAGGCCCGGGGTCTCGTTAAAAAAAGGGGAACGGGCAACATCTGCCCGTCCCCCTTGATTCGGTCGGTCACGGCGCTAAATCCACTTGAGGATGCCCATAAAGACGATGAGGAAAACCGCAACGATACTCCACATCGTTGAGACGACGACTATCCTCTTCTTCATCGACTCCATGTCGTACACCCAGAATGCGAAGAACATGTAGAGGGAATACCCGATGATGATTATAAGAATTGGGTTGTACCAATTCCACCACTTGTATACCCAGATAAGGGCGTTCCAGCGGTTTAAGATGATCTCTATGAAGACGCAGAAGATCGAGTTGGTTATTGCAAAAAACCATCTGTTCGGTATCCCAAGGATCTTCATCTTCTTGTCCTTCGGGAGGATTTTGGCGAAGATCAATCCCGTCACGGCAAACATCATGGTTATCTCGATGTTAAGGCCGACGGTGATGATAAAGGCGCTGTCCGCCGGCGCGGTCCAGATGGCGGAGTGCCCGAAGACCTTCAGAAAAATTGCGTCCAGTATCTCGAAAAACCACTCCAGCCCGTAGAACGCAAGGCCGGCCATGACCAAGTCCCACCTCTTCCGCTCTATCTCGGTAAAGTAGACGTAGATCACAAACGCCAGGAACGGCACCAGGTACCACTCGAAATGACCGGTATCCCTCAGGGCATAAAGCGCCTGGTTCGTCTCGTGGGTATAGCTCGGATCGGGGAGAATACCAATGATCTTGTTGAGAGCACCGCTTAGAAAAAGGTTCATAACATTCCTCCTTGATTTTAAGAACTATTATCTAAATCTGCGGTCTTGAGACGACCGCAAAAAGGGCAATGATATCAAATAACGGCGATCGTTTTATAAAAGGGAAGCGCCCCGTCGAGCTTCCCAGTCCGAACTCTTTTTCTCGTTTGAAATAATTTTTTTGTTTTGCGCATTTGGTGGCCGGATGTTATATATGGTGGTATATGGGCGAATTTTACATAAAATAGAGTATTTTTGCCAGTAAAAAATTTGATGTTTCCTTAAAAATTCGTAGATGGTGATCTTTTTACACGGCGGTATTTGTAATATGGTTTCAGATCAATCCGAAAAGCGCTACATAGACATCGGCGTCGGGGCGCTCGTCGGGGACGACGAGGGGAGGCTCCTCCTTGTCAGGCACAAGGTAGAGAGGGGCGGCTTCTGGCAGGGGAGGTGGATCCTGCCGGGGGGGATGCTGAAGGTGGGAGAAGAGCTCGACTCCGGCATCCTGCGGGAGGTAAAGGAAGAGACCGGCCTTGACGTAAGGCTCGATCCCGGGACGCCGGTGGTGACCGAGAGGATAGTGGAGGATGAAAAGGGTGTGGGCCTCCACGTGATCTACGTGGTGAAGAGGGGATTCGTTACCGGTGGGGAATTAAAACCGGCAAGCGACGTGGGGGAGGCGATATGGGTTAGTGATCTTGATGATGTAAAGGACGAGCTCCACGAGGACACCGCAGAGATACTGAGGCGCTTAGGCTTGATGGTGTGAGGGGGGTAGGGGGGAGATATGAAAAAATTACAGGGGGGTGAAATGAAAAGGGTTGTTTTGGCGTTGATCGTTCTGGCCGCCTTTGCCTCCACCGCCTACGCCGAGGAGTGCAAATGCACAAAACCCGCCGCGATAAGGTGGGGGCAGGTGCACCGGTACGACGGGGACGACGCGTATTTCAGTATGTACCTGGAATACCTGACATACGGCCAGAATTACATGAGCAAAAAGGAGTATTTCAAGGCGATAGATTATTTCAAGTCGGCCATAGAGCTGGAGAGGTGCCTGCCGGAGCCCTACGCCAATATAGGGTGGTGCTATGTACAGCTCGGCTATGAAAACGAGGCGATGGATTATTACGAGAAGGCGTGCGAGAGGGCCGGTTGTGACAGCTGGTTCTCCAATTCCTGCTATGAATATCAGAGACTTCGCAAGAAGCTCCTGGGCTACTGATCGTTCTGATATGGTGTTAAATTAGTCATCGGCAAAAAGGGCGAAAAAATCCTCCTTTTAAATCAATCCGTCTGTCCCCCCACAACATCCCCGATTACCTGAAGCCTTTTTTAAGAAACGCGTAAAAAAGGGGCCGGGGCTGATCGGCGACTCACAATTCAAAAGTCGTGACATCCCACGGCAGTTCGACAAAATTGCTGTACGTCATTCCCGTGAAAACGGGAATCCAGTGGGATGGTCAGTGCGCTGGGTGGCACTGACAAGCGGCAGCTTGTCAGTGGGAGTTCAACAAGATAAGGTGCGACATCGATATCAATCTGGATTCCCAGTCGAGTTGGGAATGACAGTATAGATTCCCGATCGAGCTGGGGATGAAAGAATAATTCCCAGTAACGTTGGGAATGACAGCATAATACCCAATTGTGCCGGGAATTACGGAATAAGGATTTACGGTGGTTCTGGGAATAAAAAAATAGTGAGGATTCCTTTGTCCCGCCGGGAATAAAAAAGAAAGGGATTGCAACAAACTCGCAACCCCTTGGTATTACTGGCTGGGGGACAAGGATTCGAACCTTGGTTGGTGGAGCCAGAGTCCACAGTCCTGCCGCTAGACGATCCCCCATCGATTTTTAGTATAAGAATCTTATTTTAAAAAGTGCCCCGTGTCAATATTAAAGTGGATTGGTTATATATTTTCGTCCCTTCAAATATTTTGCCGTTTCATAATTTTCTGATCAATGCCCTTTTTTGGGGTGCGCCCGGAATTTCGGCGAAGGCAAACTTCAGCCACCTGTATATCGATTCCGTCGGGGCGATCCAAACCCTTCCCGTTCCAGTAAAGGTGTGGAGGAGCCCCTCGCCGCCGGTGACGCTGCCCAGAATATTCTTCGCCGATTTCTCCACTGTGAAGTCCACGCCGTCGGTCCACATCAATGCGAAATTGCCGTCCACCGAGAGCTTTTCGTCTGAGAGGTCTATCCTCTTGATCTCGCTTAAGGGCACCGGGCTTTCCAGTACCGCGAGTCCGGGTCCGGTAAGCTTCGTCTGAAACAGCCCCTCACCGCCGAAGAGGGCCGCGGATATGCTTTTGAGCCTCACCACATCCACGTCGACCGCCCCCTCACAACATTGGAACATCCCCTTGTTTACGATAAGGGACTCGTTTTTGAGCCTGTAGACGATGTAGTGGCCGAAGGAGGGCTCCAAAAAAATCTCCCCGCTCCCCGAGTACCTCGGCTTGTAGGCGGTCTCCTTGGCGAGGAATTTCGACTTGAGCGCCTTCTTCCCTTCCAGTCTGGACTCCATCTCGATGGCTCCCTTCATGTATTGCAGTGCCCCCGCCTCGAGGACCGCCTCGCCGTTGTCTATCGTGACCTTGACCTGCTTGAGCTTGATGCCGCCCCTGTTGGCGTAATAGAGGGCCTTGGCCGTGTCTATATCCTTTGATCCCTCGATCTTTTCGTACTGCAGTATCTCGACCTTGCACCCCCTGCCGAGCGCCGAATCGAGGACTTCGATATTTACCGGGTCCTTGACGATCTGGCTGCTTATCGGGGGGAGGGCCGAGACTGTGGTCGCCGTCACCGTTTCCATGCCCGGCCTCGGCTTTTTGATCAAAAATCTGTGTTTGCATTTGGGGCAGGTCAGATATTTACCACTATCCTGGATTTTCTCTGGGTTGATATTTCCGGTAAAATCGCACTTTGGACAGTGTATTTCCATATCTCCC
>Ga0180431_10000314_pt1 | contig 69590 bp, 52 predicted proteins | sample SS_ome_11_FD_132459 | JGI IMG/M metagenome (GOLD analysis project Ga0180431, IMG submission 132459) | Hypersaline lake sediment archaeal communities from the Salton Sea, California, USA - SS_1_MS_1 metaG | ecosystem: Environmental > Aquatic > Non-marine Saline and Alkaline > Hypersaline >...
AATCTTCTCCAAAGTTTTCAATATTCGGGATGCAGATCAGAATCGGATTTTTCTTTGATAGTTCATTGAGGGATTGTACGACGTTGTCGAAAATGATGCCCGCACTGTCAGATACTTTTCCCGATACCGCTGATTTTGAGAGCGATTCGAGTATCTCCTTATGCCTTGATATCAAACCTTCGCTTTGTTTCTGAGGGAAGTTAATCGATAGCGCCTCTATGAACCTGTTCAGGGAATCATGGGTGAACCGGGGAGAGGAAAGATCGAGGACCTTGTAACCGCTCAGTTGAGCTTTTTGCATGGCCTTGATTATCAAAGCCTTCTTTCCGATCCCGCGGGGACCGGACATTGTAAGTACCCTACTATCCTTTCGCCTCTTATCTATCAACGAGTATATTTGCTTTAATTCGTTCTTTCTGCCGACGAACACGTTTTCGGTCATGAGCTTCGGTATAAGCATTGATTCCGATGAAAGCATATTGAACGATTGAAGTGCTTCCGTTGTGTTTCTATGTCTCTCTTTGGGGTCCAGCCATATATGGTCCATGAGAAACGAGGATAGCGATGAGGGATTCTCGATCCTTGCTGTGGAAAGATGTTTTGTCAATGTGGAGTATGCCTTCCGATAGTATTCCTCATCTATGTCCGTGGCGATCGGAATTTCGATGCGGGTGATGCATTCGATCAGGGACTGTCCCAGGGCATAAAGGTCCGAGGATGGCGAGTAGGTGGCGGATGATAGTATCTCTGGTGCTAAAAATCGTGGGGTTCCGCTCACAGAACCTTTTTTATTCCTTGAAATTACGGCCAACCCGAAGTCTACGAGCTTAACAGATAATGCATCTTTTCCGCTGTCAGCTAGAAGAATGTTTTCCGGCTTTATGTCTCCATGTAAGACATCTTTTCCATGAAGGTAAGAGAGGGCGGAAAGCAATTGCTCTATTATCTGTGGAAGTAAATTTATCCTTTCCCTGTTTTCCATGAATGCCTTGAGGTCGGATCCTTCGATCAGCTCCATTGTGAAGTATGGGATCTTGTCTGCTAGGAACCCGAAGTCGTGCACTTTGACCAGGTTCGGGTGATGGAGATCCGATAGGACCTTGAATTCCTTCTCGATTGTATCCTTCGATCCGAGAGGCCCGGACATGATCTTTAGTGCCAGGGTTTGCTCGAGAAGGGAATCGTAGGCCTTGAATACCTCCCCTATTCCACCTTTACCCAGGGAGCGCTCGATTTTGTACCTCGAAGGCAGATCGTTCAAACCTTTCATGGAATGAATATTAGCTGACAATATTTATTAATAACAATAAAAAACCCTCCCAAGTTTGAGAGGGTTTAAAAGATTTATTCCATATCATATTAAGGCGTCATTACTGGAGACGAACCGTATTCACTGAAGTGCTCCAGTTCAGCCTTTATGATTCCTCCTTCCACGTATCCACCAATATATTCCCATAGAGATGTATCTTCATTGTGCCAAAGTACCATGTAATCCGCCGCGTCCGAATCAACCATGGATATATCGAGTGACAGAATGACCGGCACGTTGAACTCTATCCCGTGAGGTTCGAGTTCGACAACGGCCAGCGGGTACCGAGGCATGTCGATTGTGATCTCAGTGTCCGCGTCCAGCGCTCCCGGCGGGAAATAGATGCTGTAGATGCCATTTGTTACTGTTCCACCATATTCAGCAGAGACAACGTTGGAAGCAGCCGAACCGACAAGCATCCTATCTGAGCCTGTGGAGGTGGGTAGAATTTGAACGAAATTAGGGTTCTCCACACCGGGCGTTGTAGAGTTATCCTGCGAGGGGGAAACAGGAGAGTAGGTCCCACAGCCCATGGCAGCCAGTACACTGAGGAAGGAAATTGCGGTGAGAATTTTATGGGCTCTGCTCCGTTCTTTCATTCTTCCCCACCTCCTTTGGCTTATTACCGAACCTTCTTTTCTTCTTCATCCCATCATCACTCTCCCGATAACGCAACAGAGGTGCCACAGGTCTGTTGAGAGGGATGCTGGGGATAGGATAGTGGGCAATCTTGTACTATGCGTTGCCAAAAAAGTATTTACCGATTGTTGTAATCTGTTGTTTTATCGGTGCTTAGATGCAACGCCGCCTTACTCGTTCACCATTGAAAATTTGTTCGTATCGAATGAAATAAATCGGCATGCCATTTCAATGGGCGCCGGACGTGTTGGAATTTTCCCTAACTTAATATGGGAGTGTATATGGATATGGATTATTACGAACTGTAAGTAAAGTCTTATTAGGTGGTTGTGCAGACCGGCTCATTTCGGCCATTTTTGAATTTTTTCTTGATCTCTACGGAGTCGATTCCGTATTTCTTCATCTTGTATCTCAACGTTCCCCGTCCTATCCCAAGAATCCCGGCTGCACGCGTGATATTTCCCCTCGCTTGGTTGATGGCGCCCCCAACTATGCATTTTTCTATCTCCTCAAGGGACGCTCCCTCCGGTGGCAGATCGACCCTTATCGTTCCGTTCTCTTTCCTGATGTTTATCTTTGTTTCTCGTTCTTCCTTAAGAAGAGGGAGATCCTCAGGGAGTATCTCCCTGCCCTTGTTAAGTAGCACGGCCCGCTCAATAACGTTGATTAACTCCCGCACGTTCCCGGGCCACGAATATCTCTCGAGAGAGCCTATTGCTTCCTCGCCGAGCACTACGCTACCCTTGTTGAGCCGGGTCGAGAATTTGTGTGTATAGCTCTCGGCTATGATTCTGATATCCTCGACACGCTCCCTTAGTGGGGGAATACAGATCTCGACAACATTCAATCTGTAGAAGAGATCTGATCGGAATTGCTTCTGGGCGATCGCCGCTTTGAGGTCCTTGTTTGTAGCTGAGATCACGCGAACATCGACGGGCAGGAATTGGGTTCCGCTTACACGTCTGATCATTCTGGAATCGAGGAACTTTAGAAGCTTAGCCTGAAGGGAGTAGTCGATCTCTCCAACCTCGTCGAGAAATATTGTTCCACCGTTTGCGCATTCGAACAGTCCGATTTTCTTCTCCTTCGCGTCCGTGAAAGCACCCTTTTCATAACCGAAAAACTCGCTTTCAAGGAGGTTCCTGGGGATAGCGGCGCAGTTTACCTCTATGAAGGGTCCTTTGCTTCGTGGACTGGATTGGTGGATTGCCTTTGCCATTGTCCCCTTTCCAGTTCCACACTCTCCGGTTATCATGATCGAGGTGCAGTCGCTCCTACCGGCTTTTTCGGCAAGTTCGATCGCCTTTCTTATACCATTGCTTGTACCTATTATCTCCTCGAAGCCGAGCTTCTTTTCCCATCTTTTTGATATCGACTCTTTCCTTCGCCGCTTTCCCAGACCCTCAGCGATCGTAGCAAGTATTTTGATGAGATCCTCGTCGCGGTAAGGTCTGTGGAGAGTGTGGCGGGCACCGAGTTCTAGCGAAAGCCGGTCTGCCGATGGATAGTTACCGGAAGGAAGCAAGATGAGCTGTGTTTCTGGATTATCCCTGAGCCAGTTTTTAAGGTGCGCGATATTGGTATCGGCTTCGCCTTCGGTGAAGTGCCCGTCCATCGAGAATATAAGCAGTGGCGCATTGTCGCGCTTTTCTAATCCGATCAAGTCGTCGATCTCCGAGAAAGCTTCGGCTGTCCAGCCGGTATTCTCGCAGTCCGCTACCAGTTTTTCCCTGGTCGGACCATCCCGCTCCACAATATAAAGATCGAGTGACATCAGTAATTTACTGCCGAATAGATGTATGCCGGTTTAAGTTCCTGCATTCTTATTGAAATCAGCAAGATACATGCCTCAGGGGGCCACGAAGGCTACGTCACGTTAACGGTAGTGATTGATATAGTTATGACGTTTTGCTATCTTGATCCCGTCTGGGTGGAGTATTGTGTGTATGCTTTTATGAAATGCAGGTTTCTAAAGGCCGAGAAAGGGGATAGGACTGATCCCTTCGAATTCGCTGTCGGCGGAAATGGGAAGATATGAAAACATGCACGATCATGGCTTCGGGTATATCTTTTCGAAAATTCAAAGATTGCAAACTTTCACATTGTTTGATCCCTGCTGTTATTCTTACTCTCTCGGCCGGATGCGGAAGTAACGATCCTTCGCACATCAATACACCGGATCTGTTTACCGTCTCACCCTCATCTGCGAGTGCGGGGGACACGATCGTCGTATCCGGAAGCGGATTTAGTAAAAATGCTTCATCTAACCGCGTTGTGTTCTCACCTTGTGATTTTACGAATCCATATTGCAGGTTTACAGCTGTCCCGTTCGCCGCATCGAGATCGAGCATCTCCTGCATCGTTCCCGAGGGAGCCTTCACGGGAAGTATAAAGGTCGAGAGCGTTTTGCCTCCGATAAGTTCCAATCCGTTCTCAATTGAGCCGCCGAATTTCGATTCGAACAGCCTTCCCCTGGAAATAACCCTACTTGAGGGAGATGTAGGAAAGCCGCTTTTCTCGGGGACAAGCTTCCAGTTCACGATCGAAACAGGATCGCAGAACGAGGATTATCTGATGATCATATTCAACAACTCTGTTCCTGTCCTGGCGGATGATTATTTCTGGTACGGCATAACTGGAGATATACGAACCTCGATCGCATCACGGGGAGGTGACGGGATAATAGTCGGTAGTCAGAAGAATGATGGCAACGCGGATAGAGTTTATCGAGATGATCTGGGTATAGGATCGGGGATCGGGGAGCTTTTGACCCGAGGTATCTCGAAATCCCGTATGATACACTCATCTCAGGGGGGAGAAACGCAGTGTGCTTTCGAGCGGCGGCTCCGGCATGCTGTTGATGAGCTGTTGTCGGAGTACGGAGAAACGGTGCCGTCATCAGCCGATGATCCTGCGTTGTATTCAAAAATCGAGGGACCGGGGGCGGCGCCCCAGGCATTGGAGTTCGTAGTGCTCAGTGATGTATACGGTGACCCCCTGGATCCTAGAACCTATACTACTGTCCTGGCCAGTTTGAAATACGAGGGCGATCATACTCTCCTGTACGTTGATGAAGACACCGCCCCGGGTTGCATCACCGATAGCGAGGCCGAAGATCTCGGTCGTATTTTCGACGAGGATATATACCAGACAAACAGAATGTACTTCGGCGAGGAATCCGATATAAACGGTGACCGTAAAGTGGCGGTACTGCTCACACCCGAGGTGAACAAGCTGACCCCTGAAGGTACGGCTGATGATACGGGATTCATCGCCGGTTTCTTCATGCGAATCGATCTTCTGCCGGGCCTCATCAATCCAGATGTAAGGTCTGACATATGCAACGGAATGGAGATATTCTACTGTATGGTTCCCGATCCGGATGCGATCTACGGGAACGAGTTCCCAAGGGAACCGTCCATCGAAGTCATGAAGGGAGTGCTGGCCCACGAATTCCAGCACATGATCAACTTCAACTACCGTGTTTTGATATACGGTAATGGCTACAGTGATGCCTATCTTGAAGAGCTTTGGCTGGATGAGGGGCTTTCGCATATAGCGGAGGACCTTAACGGGCATGATGAAAGCAATATCGGTCGGAGCGAGCTGTTTCTTCTCGATCCCGGGGCCGTGACCCTAGTATATGGAGGAGATGCACTGGATGAGCGAGGCGCATCGTTCCTGTTCATGCGCTATCTTGGAGACAGATTCGGTGAATCTATATACGGAAAACTCGTGAGGTCCAAGCATTCAGGCATTGATAATGTGGAGAGTGCCTCCGGGATGAGCTTCATGGAGCTGTTCGCCGACTGGAGTGCAGCGGTTTATTTGAGCGGAATGGATGAGATGATAAGTGATGGCCGGTACTATTACTCTTCTCTGCCTCAGGCTTTTAATCTCGACACTCTACTGGTGACCGATGTGGATTTATTGGCCGGTGATATTGAGGGGAGCGTAAAATCGATGGGTCCGGAATATCTGTTCATGGAGCTTCCCTCTGGGACGATGCTGGATATCTCAATAGAGTGCTTGAGTAACGGGAGGATGAATGCGGTTCTTGTTCGCCTCCGTTAAGATGGTCCTGGTTGTAGCCATTACGCAGATTCTAGCCTGCGCTTCGAGTCTCCCCGTTGGCGATGGGGAGGAGGAACCGGTCATTCTAGAAGGGGACATCTCGGTAAAAGGCGGACATCCCTTCGAAAGCAGGATTCAACTCTCCGACAGCAGCTCGAATCCCTGGGTCCTGATCGGCGGTAAGTACGAAGCGGAGCTGAGGAACCTAGATGGGCACGGTGTCAGGATCTGGGGTTACAGGTCTTTTGATGAGGGTGGCGCCGTCTCTGTACTGGTATCAATGTATGAACTTCTCCCTATCGATGGCTATGCTCCGGTAATCGGCCGCTTATATCTCGAGGATGATCTGTTGATGCTTCAATCCAGGGAATCGGGGGAGCATTACAGACTAAATGGGCCGCTTTCTAGAGTGCTTGAGCCTTACAGAGGTTTTTGTGTGTGGGTTTGCGGTAGCACCGTGGGTGATGCAGTGATAGGTTCTTCCGCCGAAGATGTAACGGATCAGAAGGATCGACCGCAGGCAGCTTTGCGTGATATCGGTTCGGAGCATTATCGAGTACTGAGGGTTCTGGGGTATGGTGTGCTTGGCCCCCTGCAGGACGGCGCTAATCCTCCAGCCTCTTCAGACACTCTTCATAGTTCGGGTAATGGATGAAGCGAGCGCTGTCAAGCTGCTGGAAGAATACCCCGAGGCGATCGTGACAGGGCTCTATCTTTTCTCCGAACCTGTCGCTTATCAGACCGGCTATTTCTCCGATATTTCGCTTACCATTGCATAGAAGCCACACGGCGCTTCCGATCTCGTCGAGCTTGACTTTGATGAAAGGCCTTTTCAGGCGCGGCTCGAGCCATCTTTTGAGCAGTTTGTTTTTGATCCTGGGGGCGTGCAGTGTGACTATCCCGGTCTCATTGTGGTCGTGACCGATGACCCTTTCGGGAATCAGGTCTAGAAGGTTGACCTCGTGTATCTTTTTTCGAATGCGGCCCATATTTATTTGCCGGCCCTTTGATAAAAATAAAACCCCGGACCGGCATCCCGGCCCGGGGTTTGGAGCGCTATGTTCATGCTTTCTTCTTGCCGTTTTGAATTGGTATACGGATCAGAACGTATGCGAGAATCGCGAAGACTATCAATGCCAGCCACGGATTTCCACCGTCGATGATCTTGGGAAGGATCGACTCGCCGCCGCCTGCAACAACCGTGGCGGCGATGATAATGCCCATCAGCGCTTCCCCGGCTATAAGGCCGGAAGCGAGAAGGATACCCGTGTTCTCTGTCTTCTCGGTGTCAAGGTTGCGCTTTTTGACTATCGATGTTGTGATCCACTTCAATATACCGCCGCAGAAGATAGCGAAGGTCGTGTGCAGCGGCAGGTACATTCCGACCGCTATGAGCATCGGTGACGGGGCGCCGATCAGGATGAGAGCGATGGAGAACAGCGCTCCCATAATGACCAGTGGCCATGCCATACCGCCTGTTATGATACCCTGACTCAACATCGCCATCAGGCCTGCCTGTGGTGCTGGCAGCAGAGAGCCGCCGATACCGCCCATCTCTGCATAACCGGTATGAAGAAGTTGCAGCACGAGGGCCATAACGAAGGCAGCTGCGACCACTCCGATTATGCAGCCTAGCTCCATTGCCCTCGGTGTGCCCCCGAGAATGTGACCGACTTTCAGATCCTGCATGATGTCTCCGGCAACGCCGCTCGAGCAGCAGACGACAGCCGCGACACCGAGCACCGCCGCGATCCCGAACGGACCCTTCACTCCCACGATCACCATCAGAAGGGCCGCGACGATAAGGGTCGAGAGAGTCAGGCCGGAGATTGGATTGTTGCTCGATCCTATCGTGCCGACCAGGAATCCCGCTACGGCGGCGAACAGAAATCCTGCTACCGTCATGACGATCGCAGCGACAAGGGCGCCGATGATGCTATGGCTGAAATGGTAGTAGAGGAAGAAGATAGGGATGACCAGCACTATTATGCCAATGAGTGTGATCGAGTATGGTATATCCCTTTCCAGCCGGTTATCCGCCCCCGTTGACGAGGATTTTCCTATCTGCTTGAGATCCTTGAAAGCACGGGTCATCCCGGTGCCCAGGGATTTCCTCATCTTGAACAGTGTATAGAATGCCCCCACCAGCATCGCGCCCACCGCCAGTGGACGTACCTGGGAGTTCCAGACAGCGGCGGTCACCTCTAGCCAGTCGGATCCGCCCGATACCAGGTTGTGGAATCCTCCGTTGATGAATATGAACAGAGGGACCATCATCATGTGGCCGAACACACCGCCGGAAAAAACTATGGAAGCGAGTTTCGGTCCGATGATATAGCCGACTCCGAACATGGCCGGAGAGGCGGCAGGTGATTCGATGAACATGCCACCTGTCGGATTCGTAGCGGCCCCGATCCTATCCATTCCACTGGTCATTAATTGGAAGTTCTTGACGACCGGTAGTGCCCAGAATTTTTCGACATAACCCCGGACCATTTGAAGACCGAAGTCGTTTCTGAACAGTTCGAGAAGTCCGGCCAGCCCGATGGCTCCGAATACGAATTTGGCGCCGGTCGCGCCACCTTGGCCCGCTTTCACGATCTCCGAGCATGCGACGCTTTCCGGGAATGGAAGAGTAGTATCCTCTATGAGCACACGCCTTAGGAATATAACGAACAATACACCGAGCACTCCACCAACCAGCATGAGAAATGTGCTTTCCCAGTAGTGTATGTTGTCCCAGATGGCTATTCCCGATTTAGGATCCTTGGCTATGAGGAATGCAGGGATTGTAAATATCGCTCCGGCCACAAGGGCTTCCCCCACCGCCGCGGTTGTACGGCAGGTGTTCTCCTCGAGGATGGTACCCCTAAGCCCTTTAAGAACCGCCATGGCCATTACTGCGGCTGGAAAAGTGGCCGCAACTGTCATTCCGGCTACGAGTCCCAGATACGCATTTGCAGCTCCAAGTACAACCGAGAGTATCGCACCGACGATGATCGCCGGTATCGTAAACTCCTTCATACGTGTTTCAGCCGATACGTAAGGCTTGAAAGATGCTTCTTCCATTTAGTCCTCCTTCCGTCACATTCGATTAGTGTGCTGAACAATGGGCGTCAATAATTCGACACTGGCGAAAGTTCAAGGGATGATATCCTCTTGTCCGAGATAAAGTCAAGAAAATGATATAAGTCAAGAAGTTGACGTGGGGGGCATCGGTGAATACACGCCCCGCCGGTTTTTCCGGTTGCCAGGAAACGACATACACTATCCTACGCTCTCCGGGAACGTTTATTGCGGTTAATGGAGCGCTTTGCCAGGGATCTCCACATTCGATGGGGCTAAGAAAATTGGATGAACTGGTTGATTCATATTTAACCGCTCTCTGTGAAATAAGCGGTGCCAGATACGCCCGTATACGGCTGATCATGGAACCGGAGGGAAAGCGTGTAATCATCGCGGAGTCGATTTTCGACCGGAAGAATGCATGCGCACCTTCGGGAGCCGTAAGCGGTAATTACGAAATGAGGTTGATCGACGCATCCGATACGGAGGTGAATAGGTGCGGGGTATCGATGTGTTGGGATATAAAGAGTGCTTTCGATTCGTATTCGTCCAGGATGCCGTCCGGTCAGATAATACACGGAACCGGGACAGCCTGGGCGCTGAAAAAACCAGCAAGTGGAGGGACTTGGCTATTTGAAAGGCATCTCGGAGGATTCCTCGCAGAGGTGCTTCTAGAGTTTGAGGCAACGTCTGCAGGGTGCATAGATAGAAGGTTGAGCAGTGTTTCCTCTCTTCTTGAGCTCGTCGAGCCCTTACTGTCCGTGTTCCGAACTCATTGTCCGGGGATTGAGAGCAATGATAGAAGCAGGGAGTTGCCGCTGGAGCCACCGCTTATAGGCAAATCCGGGGATATCTTGGAATTGATCCGTCTTGTACGAGATCTTTCCGATAGTGATATCCCGATATTGATAGAGGGTGAAAGTGGTACCGGTAAGGAGGTAATTGCACGTAACATACACCGACTAAGCGCCAGACGATCCAAGCCCCTGGTGATAGTGAACTGCATGGAGATACCCAGCTCGCTTCTTCAGAGCGAGATTTTCGGTCACAGAAGGGGCTCTTTCACCGGTGCGCTCAGAGACAGGGTCGGTCTCGTGGAGAGCGCCGATGGCGGGACATTCTTCCTGGATGAGATAGGGGAGATGCCAGTCTCTCTCCAGGCGGCTCTGTTGAGGGTGCTTCAGGAAAAGGAGGTGCGCAGGATAGGTGAAAGCACACGACGGAATGTCGATGTCAGGTTCGTTTTCGCCACTAACAGATGCCTTGCCGATATGGTCAGTAACGGCGATTTCCGGGCGGATCTCTACTTCCGGATAAAGGGAGCCCGGATTCACATTCCGCCATTGAGGATGAGACTCGATGATATACTTCCACTTGCTAAACATTTTCTCACACTTTACTCCGAGAGGCATAAATGCAAGCTTAGGGGTATTTCAATCGAGGCTGCGCGGACGATGCTTGCCTATCACTGGCCGGGGAACGTGCGTGAGCTCAAGAACGAGATGGAGTTCGTGGCCGCCATGAACGGCGACAACCAGACGGTCGAAGCGTGTATGCTGTCTCAGTGTATTTCGGAAGGGCGGCATGTGGACCGTGAATTCTCCACAACCCGCATACATACACTGCCGGCAGCTGTCGAGAAGCTCGAGCGTCATATGATCTGCGATGCGCTGGAACGGTACGGTGGTAATAGAACCCGGACGGCGAGTGCTCTCGGCATAACGCGGCAGGGGCTTTTGAAGAAACTCAAAAGGCTGCGAATTAGCGGGGAAACCGGTAAAAGGCGCAGTTAAAAGTATGGAAATGAATCGTATTATGGATTATTCTTTATTGTGAAACCTGCATGTTTCACGGTTGATGGGGCTGGGTGCATTTTTCGGAACTTGTTTGTAAATGAGGTGTTCGAATCGGGGGGATAAGTAGGAGGAACGAGTGCATTCCATTAGTATACGCCGATTACATTTAATAACGATCTTTGCGGTTGCTGTTCTGGTTTATTCCTGCGGCGGCGATGAGGACAGAATCGGCGACCGGTTTTCGGATAGCGGCCGCAGGGCGGCGGTGAGAACCGCGAAGGGTGATTCCTCCATGCGCGGCCGGAAATTGGATCCCTCGAAGATGACACCGGCCATGATAGCTGCAATGCGCGACTCCGCCAGGCAGGGCAGATTGCCTTCCGGAGATGGGAGCAGGATGGCTCCAGCACAGCAACGGGGACACCAAATGGGAGGGAGTGCCGTAGCGATACCGGTCGAGATCGACAGGATAATCCGGAAGGACATGGTTGATTATATATTGGCCAGCACGACTGTAGAAGCTCTCCGTGAAGTGGAGGTATTCGCGCAGACGACAGGGATCATTGAGAAGCTGAACGTCGAAGAGGGAGATAATGTTTCGGCGGGCGATACTCTCGTAGTCCTGGACGACAGGGAGGCGGGCTTGAATCTCAGAAGGGCTGAGATATCGCTCAGCGAGGCAAAGAACACGCTTGATAGAGCAAGGGAGATGATATCGAAGAACCTCATCAGTATGGAGGAATTCGAGACGACACAGCTAGCCTACAGAAGTGCCGAGAACGGCCTGGATGAGGCGGAGCTTGCATACAGGTACACTAGAGTGACGGCGCCTATAAGCGGCACGATAACCGAGCGTCAGGTCTTCCTTGGGGATATGATCTCTCAGGGCAAGGTCCTTTTCCGTCTCGCCGACTTCGATCCGTTAAGGGCACGTGTCTTCATTCCGGAAAAAGACCTGCGAAGGTTGAGAATCGGCCAGGAGGCCATTTTGGCAGTGGAATCGGAACCTGGAAGGGAATTTCCCGCGGTTGTGAAGCTCATCAGCTCAGTAATCGATCCATCGAGCGGAACATTCAAGGTAACATTGGAAATCGACAGGTCGGATGGAGTGCTGAGACCCGGAATGTTCGCCTCAGTCAGGATAGTCGTAGACACCCATCCCGCTGCGCTGGTCGTTCCAGCCGAGGCGGTTCTCTACGAGGGGCAGCAGAGGTATATCTATACGATCCATAGCGGCAAAGCCCAAAGGATCGATGTGAACGCCGGCTTTGTGGGTGGTGGCGAAATAGAGATAACGGGGCCGGTTGGTGAAGGAGATCCGGTTGTTATAGCCGGACATAACAACCTGGCTTCAGGCGCGAGCGTCGAGATCGTAAAGGATGCCTCCGGTGCAGCCGTTTCTGCTGATGAGATCTCGCCGACCGGTGGAGCGGGGTCGGGATCGTCGATGCGCAGGACGCAAATCCGGCAGGACGGCCGATGAGGATAGTAAGGTTTTCCGTATCGCGACCTGTAACCGTCGCGATGTTCACGATAGCACTGGTTCTGTTCGGTTCCATAGCCTTCAATAAGCTCTCCATTGACCTATTACCTGACATTTCATATCCGACGATAACGGTGAGGACCGAGTATGAGGGAAACGCTCCGGCAGAGATCGAGAACCTGATCACAGAGCCTATCGAAGAGGCTGTGGGGGTGGTAGGCGACGTTGTTCAGGTAAGCTCCATATCCAGGGCGGGTGTCAGCGAAGTTATGATAGAGTTCGATTGGGGAACGAACATGGATTTCGCTGTTCTGGGGGTTCGCGAAAAGCTCGACCTGCTCAGGCTTCCCGATGATGCCGAAAAACCAATCATCCTGAGATTCGATCCGAACCAGGACCCGATCGTGCGTCATGTAGCATTCGGTGAACGGGGATTAAAGGAGATAAGAACGCTGGCGGAGGAATTCATCAAGCCCGAGCTGGAAGCCCTGGATGGTGTGGCGGCGGTCGAGATAAGCGGCGGTCTGGAAGAAGAGATACACGTCGAGCTTGTAGAGGGTAAGCTCGCCGGCATGGGATTGACGATTCAAGGTATCACAGACCGCTTGGCGGAGGAGAACATCAATCTGGCGGGTGGCACGCTCAAGGACGGGGACGCCGAATATCTTGTGCGAACATTGAACGAGTTCGAGAAAGTCGAGGAGGTCGGCGATGTTGTGGTGGGTATAAGCGGCGGAGTGCCTGTATATCTTCGTGATATAGCTATGGTCACAAGCTCACACAAGGAGAGGGAGATCATAATAAGGGTCAACGGCGTTGAGGGTGTGCAGCTGGCATGCTACCGCGAAGCGGACAGGAATACGGTATCGGTTTCAGAGACGATCGGGAGAACCGTTGAGGGATTGAACCTGGAGATGCCACCCGGCATCCGATTGGAAAACGTTTTCGATCAGGCGGTGTTTATAAAGGAATCAATGAACGAGGTTCTCAAGACGGCAGTAGCGGGAGGGGTGCTCGCCGTCCTGATCCTTTTCATGTTCTTGCAGCGGGCGAAGAGCACCGCCGTGATTTCTCTCGCCATACCTATTTCCATCGTAACGACGTTTTTCCTCATGTACATGGCGGATGTCTCCCTTAACATCATGTCATTGGGTGGTCTCGCTCTGGGTGTTGGATTGCTGGTCGATAATTCGATAGTGGTGCTCGAGAGCATCAACCGCTTTCAGCACAAAGGAGAGAACGACCGCGAAGCTGCGATAAGGGGGACTTCGGAGGTTGGTAAGGCTGTTACAGCGGCTACCCTAACGACCGTTGCTGTATTTTTACCCATAGTATTCATAAAGGGCGTGGCGGGGCAGCTCTTCAGGGATCAGGCGCTTACGGTGACGTTCAGCCTTATAACGTCGTTGTTTGTGGCCCTTACATTGATCCCTATGCTTTCATCGCGTGGTACGGATCACCCATCGGATACAACAGCGGATGGGACGGTCCGCGTTTCAGACGATGGCAGTTCTGCCTCAAACAGCAGGTCGGCATATGCGGCCGGCAGGCTCGTCGGCCTGGTCATTGGGCTGTTACACGCCGTGAGAGTCATGCTTGGAAGGCTCTTGTCACCCCTGTTGCGTTTGTTCATGCTGATTTATGAAAAAGTGAAGAGCGTCTATGAGCGCGTGCTCGATTCCGCGCTCGAGCATAGAGCTGCGACAGTATTCCTGGCGATGCTCTCGATGGCCCTGTGCGTGCTCATATATACACAGCTCGGCAAGGAGCTCATACCCGATCTCGTTCAGGGTCAATTCAACATTGAGGTCAAATTTCCCTCCGGAACACCACTTCTCACGACATCCTCGATGATGAGAGAGATGGAGGAAACAGCCGGTGGATTATCGGGTGTCGGCAGGGTTTTCTCGACCGTAGGGTCGAATCCGACGTTTGGAGGAACGTTGGAGGACAAGGACGAAAGCAGGGGGCAGATTAACGTTTGGCTTGATTTCGGCTCGGACCACAAACGGGAAGAAAGGCTGAAGAACACGCTGAGGGGCGATTATTCATTCATACCCGATCTCGAATACAAATTCACCCGTCCTTCATATTTTTCTCTGAAGACACCGATCGAGGTGCTGATTCGCGGTGAAGATCTCGGTATGCTCAAGGTAGTATCCCAACAGGCGAAGCATCTTCTCGCCGGCATAGAGGGAGTGACCGACGTTCGTTCGCTCCTCGAGGAGGGCACCCCGGAGGTTCTGATATATTTCAACCGCGAAAAGCTTGCAAAGCTCGGGCTCTCTGTCGGATCGATCTCACGCCTGCTGCGCAGTAAAGTGTATGGAGACGTTGCAACGGAATTCGTGAGGGGTGAGAGAAAGATCGATATAAGGGTGCAGGTTCTGAAGGACAGGATGCAGACACTCGAAGATCTGAAGGGGTTGATAGTGAATCCGGCTTCGAATCCGCCTGTGATCCTCAAGTCGGTCGCGGAGTTTCAGGTCATTTCATCTCCTTCCGAGATTCACCGGATCGACCAGCAGCGCGTGGCTAAGATAACTGCTAATCTCTCCGGCAAGGATCTTAGCACCGCGGTGGAGGAGATTCAGAATATCCTAGATGAGAGCCTGTCCATAGGACCGGAGTATGAATATGCGATGGGCGGTCAAAGCAGGGAGATGATGCTGTCGTTTTCATCGATGCGTTTCGCAATATTGTTGGCGGTATTTCTAGTTTACCTGGTTATGGCATCGCAGTTTGAATCGTTCCTGCATCCATTCGTGATTCTATTTACGATTCCGCTCAGTCTGGTGGGCGCCGCGGTCCTGCTCTTCATAGCTCGAAAGCCGGTGAACGTTCTCGTTTTTATCGGCGTTATCATGTTGGCGGGGATAGTCGTGAACAACGCGATCGTACTGGTCGACTATATAAATGTTCTAAGGCGTGAGGGGAGAGGCAAGTACGAGGCCATACGCCGGGCGGCGAATGTTCGCTTCCGGCCCATATTGATGACCACGGCCACGACGGTTCTTGGATTAGTCCCGATGGCGCTGGGTCTTGGAGAGGGTGGTGAGATAAGGTCACCGATGGCTTTGACCGTTATAGGCGGCCTTGTGTTTTCCACCTTGCTCACTCTCATAGTAATACCGGTCGTTTACTCGATTCTAGAGCGTGAAAGAGATGCCGGGAGCGGGCCGTCATGAATCTCCCCGATTTCTCCATTAAAAAACCGGTGACGACCATGATGATCCTGGCCTGCTTTATAGTGCTGGGATTGATCTCCTTGAACCTTCTTCCTCTCAATATGTATCCCGACATATCGTTTCCGAACCTATGGATAAGAATCCCCTATCAGGCCTCCTCACCGGAAGAAGTGGAAAAGCTCATTACGATACCGGTAGAAGAGGCATTGGGAACGGTGAACCGTCTCAAGAGGATACGTTCGAGCTCATCAGCCGATCAGGCCAGCGTCAGCGTGGAGTTCGAATGGGGAACGAACATGGACGCCGCTTCGATGGAGATCAGGGAACAGCTCGACAGGGTAAGGGCCGATCTCCCCGCCGATGTGGATAATATTTACATATTCAGGTTCCAATCGACAGACACTCCAATAATAATGTGCAGCGTATCCTTGCCGGGAGATAGGGACAGGCTCTTCAGCTTCGTCGACAAGGTGATGAAGCCGAAGCTCGAACGTATAGCCGGCGTGGCGAATGTAGAGACCCGGGGGCTGGCCCAGAGGGAAGTCCAGGTAAACCTCAAAGAGGACATGCTCAAGACCTTCGGGCTGAGCCCTTACGACATTTCTTACGAGCTGGCGACCGGCAACTTCGATCTTTCCGTCGGCAAGATATTTTTCGGTAATAGACGTTACGCCGTGAGAACCCTCGGGGAGCTCGATAATCATTTTCAGGTGATGAAACTGCCGGTACGCGGAGGCAACGTAAGGTTCGAGGACTTCGCCGATGTAGCATACGACTATCCGGAGGAGAGGTATTTTCAGAGCATAGACAACCAGAAAGCGGTTTCCATAAGGATATACAAAGCATCTGTGGCAAACGTCGTTGAAGTATCCGGAAAGGTCAACGAAGTATTCGACGAGCTGAGGAATGATCCCCGTCTCAGTGGATTGAAGATACTGGCTTACCGCGATCAGGCCGACGAGATACTCAGGAGCGTTAGATCGCTGAGGCAAGCCGGACTGCTGGGGGGATTGCTGGCCATCGCCGTCATATTCTTCTTTCTGCGTAAGCTCCGCTCCACACTGATCATCGCGATCGCGATACCGGCCTCGGTGATCTGCACGTTCATACTTATGTATTTTCTCGGTGTATCACTCAATATCCTCTCGATAACCGGGCTGGCATTGGCCGTGGGGATGCTTGTGGATAACTCCGTCGTGGTCCTCGAGAGTATCTACACACAGCGGCAGAAAGGAATGCCTTCTCGAGAGGCCGCTCTCGAAGGTGGTAACCGAGTGGCGTTGGCCATCACAGCTGCTACCATGACCACAATAATAGTTTTTGTTCCATTGGTTTTCCTCGCTCGATCCAGGATGGGATTGTTAATGAAAGACTTCGGGATGGCGATCGCCACCGCACTCGTCGCATCCCTCTTCATAGCGTTGACTTTGATACCACTTCTCTCCGAGAAAATGTTCCGGAAGGAGCCAAGGAAAAGAACTCGATTCGTGGTTTTCCTCGAGAGAAATTATTCCAGACTTATAGCATGGACCCTGGATCACCGTGTGATCACGGTTGTGATAGTGGCGATTCTACTCGTAGGCAGCGTTTTCCTGGCCAGGGGCATCAAGCGTGAGCAGTTTCCCCAGGTGCCGGACAGGATGGGCCGTTATAATTTGGAGGTTCCGAACGGCTATCCCCTTGATAAGCTGAAGGAGCTTGTGGACGGTTTCGAGAAAAAATTACTAGCCGTGAAGGATGAGCTGGAAATAGACAATATATCCTCCTACATCAGCAGGAGAGGTGTGAGTTTTTACATAATATTCCGCGAGGCGGATGAAAGGGAGGGTGATCTGAAGGAGCTGCAGAGGAAGGTGAAGGATATGTTCCCCGTAACGCCCGGTGTCACATTCGAGATGACACAGCGCCGCGGTAGGCACGGCGGGGATCTGGGGATTACTTTGGAGATCACGGGAAGGGATCCTGAAACTCTGATTCTCATATCTGAAAAGATCAAGAATGAACTGTCCAACGTGCCCGGTCTCGAGGATCTCGCAACGGATATCGAGAGCGGTGTCGACGAGGTCAGGATAAAGGTCGACAGGGAGCTGGCCACAAGGCATGGCCTTTCACCGAGAAACGTAGCAAGAACGATCTCGGCTGCGTATGGAAGCCGTCCAGTCACCCGCCTCGAGATGGAAAAGAACGAAGTCGAAGTGGTAGTGCAGTACAGGGAGAGTGACCGCCGGGACATATCACGTCTCGATGACCTGTATGTTATAAATGCATTGGGAGATCGTGTGCCGCTGGGAGTCGTTGCCAGCATCGAGGTAGTCGAGGGACCGTCTGTCATAAGCAGGGAGAACCGGCGAAGAATCATGAGGATAACCGCAAATACTGATATGAGCGGTATGTTCATGCTGGGAAGGGTTATCGAGCGGCGTCTTTCGGCCCTTTCGCTACCTACAGGTTATGCCTGGAGGTTCGGTGAGGAATACAGGCAGTTCAGGGAATCGGAAAAGGAATCCGGATTTGCGATAGTAATTGCACTGATACTCATCTATATGCTGATGGCCTCGCTGTTCGAATCGCTGCTTCATCCATTTACGATCATGTGCTCCATACCATTCGCCTTTATCGGTGTGGCTGTTCTTTTCAGAATCACGCATACGACACTCAACAGCTTTTCAATGCTGGGGCTTCTGATCCTCGCCGGTATCGTCGTAAATAATGCCATCGTGCTGCTCCATCATGTGAACCGCTTGAGATTAGAGGGGCTGAACAGGAGGGATGCGCTGATAACGGGCGGCAGGGACAGGCTCAGACCGATTTTGATGGCAGCTCTCACAACTATACTGGGCCTGATTCCGGTTGCTTTCGGTGTTGGAGAGGGGAGAGATGCCATGTGGGCTCCGATGGGAAAAGCCGTCATCGGAGGCTTGACTACTTCGACGTTTTTGACACTTATGCTAATTCCAACGTTTTACTCGATTTTCGACGACGTGGCAGTCTGGCTGCGTAAAGCACGGAAAGCGGCGATTCGAATAAAGGCGTGAGCTCTTCGCACTGCCGGCTTGCCCGCCTGGACAAGCTACATTATAATGCTTTCTCACGTCCTTTAGCCCTGGGAGATTCGGTTGGGCATCGACAGGTTCATTTATAGATGGAGAAACGAGCTCTTCGCGGGCGTGCTGAGCGGGCTGCTTCTAGCGTTTTCGTTCCCTCCGTATCCGGCTAGATTCCTCTCCTGCATAGCGCTTGTGCCCGTTTTTCGCTTTTTCATCACACCGACCGATAGTGCGGCAGACCGTCGCGGTGTTATAAGGATGGGTTTGGTGACGGGATTTGCCTTCGGTCTATCATTCTTTACCTTACTGCTCTTTTGGATTGTCAACTTGATTCCAGCTTCAAGCGTTAAGATCCCGTGGATCCTGACTCCCGCACTGATCCTTCTTGTGCTGTACCTTTCATGCTATCCGGCTCTTTCTTTCATTGCGATCCACTTCCTCCGCAAGAGATACGGAGGGGTGGCTCTATTGGGTGTCCCGGCGGTCTGGTCTGTTTTCGAGCTCGCCCGCTCCAGCGGCGAGCTTGGTTTCTCGTGGGGGATTGTATCGAATTCGCTCGTGACCTACCCCATGGCGATCCAGGGAGCTTCGGTATACGGGCCCTATGGGCTGTCTTTCGTCGTTGTGCTTGTCAACATGCTCCTGGCACTGGTTCTCTTCGGCCGCGGAAAGGGGAACCGGATTCTAGCGCTTGCCGGTCTGGTATTTGTTACGTGTGCTCACCTTGGCTTTGGTCATTATAGGATCAACTCCTATGACAGGAAAATGAATGAGGGGAACGGCCTTATGAAGGTCGCTGTTGTACAGCCCAACGTTGATCTGGCGATAAAATGGAACCCGGCATACAGGGATTCGATATTCTCGAAGATAGAGATACTGACGTTGAAGTCGGCGGCGAATGGAGCCGAGGTTGTAATATTTCCTGAGACCTCGGCTCCGATTTCACTCAGTTATTCACCCGAATACGGGGAGAGGCTCGAGATGCTCTCGCGAACGAGCGGAGTGGATTTACTGGTTGGATACATCTATCATACAAGCATAAACAATTCCATTCAATCATATAACTCCGCTGGGATGTTCGACAGCTCAGGGAGGCTGATAACGCAGTACCACAAGGTCAACCTCCTTCCTTTCGGCGAGAGGATACCCTTCAGCCAGTATATTCCGGCACTTAGCAGGCTCAAGTTCGGCCAGGCAAATTTCGAGGCTGGAACCCTGCAACCCCTTTTCCGATCAAAGGCGGGCCCGTTCGGGGTGCTCATCTGCTTCGAGTCCACATTTTCGGATTTCGCCAGGAGATACGTGCGTGACGGAGCTGATTTCCTCGTTAATATAACCAACGACGGGTGGTTTGGAAGCGAGAGGGGTCCCCTACAGCATACCGAGACGGCCGTCTTGCGTTCCGTCGAGAATGGAGTGCCACTTCTCAGATCCGCCAATACGGGGATATCAATGATAGTCGATCCACTTGGCCGCGTAGAAAGGCACATCGGACTCGACAGGGAAGGATTGCTGCTCGCCGATATCGGCAGACCGCTGAGAAGGACGCCTTACTGCAAATACGGCAACCTTATATTCTATATCATGGTATTGTCGAGCCTTGCGGCCGTTCCGCTCGGTCAAGCAATACGAAGGTGCGGACGTAAGGTCCGGCTCCGCTGATACATCTTGCCCGCCGCTCGCGAAGCCGGGCGTCGCGATTCGAATTTCCAGTACCGGAAGACGTTACGGCAGCATTCCTTTACTAAAGTTTTTCCTTTGTAAGCCGAAAATTATCAATGGTGTACTTCAATCGTGGGAAGGTAGTGGATAATCATGTCTGAAGAAAATTCAATAGATACGGCGGGAAATACCGATGTGCTCCGTTTCGTCGGATTCAAACTGGGTGAAGAGCTGTTCGGGCAGGATATAAATTATATTCACGAGGTTACAAGGATACAGGATATCACGGATGTTCCCGGATCTCCACCGTATATTCTCGGAGTGATGAATCTTCGCGGACAGGTTATTCCATTGATGGACCTCGGATTGCGTCTCGGGTGTCCCAGAACTGAGATCACCGATGAAACGAGGGTTATCGTGGTCGAATATCTGGAATCTACACTGGGCCTCGTTGTGGATTCGGTCTTCCACGTAGTCGAGTTCCCGGCTTCCAGTATTTCGGACCCACCCGAGTCGAGCTTAACTGACAGGAATAGGCATTTGGCAGGCATAGGACAGGTGGAGGATAACCTGATCTTCTTCATAGATATTGAAAAGATCTTCGAGGAGGAGTGTAGGGGTGTAATGAATATTGAAGACGAAGCAGGGATGCCGATCTAAAAATGGAGTTGGTTTTGAAAAGCACACCGGAACTTGTCGACCTCGAAAAATCCGATTTCGATTGGTTTAGAGAACTGATCGAGCGGGAATCCGGGATCCATATAAGAGAGAACAAGTACATGTTCATGTACAACAGGCTGCTTAGACGGATCCGGAACCTTGGTATGGATAACTTCTCCCAGTACAAGGATTATCTGCGGACTGGAGAGGGATTTGAAAAGGAGCTCGGCAAGCTGTTAGAGGAGATCGTTATCCCGGAGAGTTCATTTTTCAGATACCAGCCTCAGTTCGAGATGCTCGTATCGATGATACTGCCGGATTTGATGAAGAGGCGGATCATGCAGGGAAAGCCCCTCAATGTCGTGAGTTTCGGCTGCGCAACCGGAGAGGAACCATATTCGATTGCGCTGCTCCTTTATGACAGGCTCTCCGTCAGTCAGAGGCAGCTTGTGAGGATAAGGGCCGTCGATCTTTCCGAAACACTCCTTAGCAAGGCTCGAGAGGGATTGTACGAGGAAAGCGACCTGGCCAATGTCCCGCCGATATTCTTGAGCCAGTACTTTATCAGGGAAAATGGAGGATACAGGTTGATCTCCCGCGTTTCCCAGATGGTGCATTTCTACAAGTTCAATTTGGTGCATGAGAACTGGACTCGTTTCAATTTCTCTGATCTCGCGTTCTGCAGGAATACGACGATCTACTTCAATAAAGAGGCGAGGCATCAGGTTAATTATAACCTTAAAAATTGCCTCAGGGAGAATGGGTACCTCGTACTCGGCCATACTGAGATTATCAATGGGGATCAGAATGGGCTCAAGCATATGGGCAACATGGTGTATAGAAAGGTGAATCCTTGAGTAAAACACCCGCTTTACTGGAAACATACCTCTTGGATGTCGAAGAGATTCTACAGGAGATCGATATACTGCTTGTTGATATCGAGGAATCTCACTTTCACGAGGAAGTGATCGACAAGCTCTTCAGGCTAGTACATACGCTCAAGGGATCTTCCTCGTTCATAGGATTTAATGCCGTATCGGATTTCGCCCACGAGATCGAAGATATTCTCGATGCCATAAGAAGTGGAGCTCTTGTTATCGGCGATGCGGGATCAGAGATCATCCTTGAAGGCTTCAGCCTCCTAAAGGCCATGATCGAGGATATCAGGAAGGGCGGTAACGGTGAATTGGAAAACGTGCAGGAGGTGGTCAAGGGATTGTCATCCTTGCTGGATGCCGAACCCGAAGACCAGCTTCATAGCGTGGAAGATTCGCCGAATGAGGGTCGTGCAGCCGACGAGAATAGATCAGTCGCAAGACCGTGTTCCAGCTTGTCGGGGAACGGCTGGTCGTTCACTCTCTCCGCAGAGGAATTGGGACTTCTTGAGGACCTCGAGATCGGGCAGCGGTTGTTCTATATGAGGGTCGAGTTCAGTCCTGAGACACAGATGAAGGTGGCTAAGGCCATGCTGGCCTCTAAGGCTATTGAAGAGAACACATTTCTCGTAAAGTCCGTTCCACCGGTTGAATTTATCGAAGAGGAATTCAGAGGCTTTGTGGATTTCCTGTTCATCTCGAAATTCGATGAGGATGAGCTGAGGGAGATGGTCGGAGATGTCGGAGTTGATGAGATAAGCTTGAGGATCGTGGGAACCGAGGAAATCGAAAGGAGTTCGAGTTCGGCTGAGGGCCGTGGAGGCATTACCGGCGGGTGTATCGATGAATCATCCGGTGTAGGCGAGGACACGGATCCTCCGGTCGACGAAGATGGCCGTACAACCGTGGAATCACAGGCGGTCCGGAAATCTGAAATCGCGGACGGTTCCCCGGGTCAAGAGAAAACAGCCGCTGGAATTGCAGGGAATTCGGCCGCTGCTGTAGAAAAGCCGGATGGCGGTCTTAGAGCAGCTCGAAATGCAAAGCGTATAAAGAACGTCAGGAGTGAAACAATAAGGGTTGATATCGGAAAGTTCGATAGGCTGATGAACCTTGCCGGCGAACTGGTGACCAATCGTACGAGAACCAACGATCTTGCCTCTAGGATCGCTTCGAAGGAAGGTGGAGGGGGGGCAGGCAGCCTTCTGATGGAGAGTCTTCAATTGGAAGGAAAGATAGTCAGCGAATTGCAGGAAGGGATCATGGAGAGCCGGATGATCCGCCTGGGGCGCTTGTTCAGCACGTTTCCTCCGTTTGTAAGGGAGATGGCGAAGAAATCGAAGAAGAGTGTCGAATGCATGATCTCGGGGGAGGACACCGAGCTAGACAAGAAGCTTGTGGATGGCATAAAGGAGCCGCTCGTTCATCTGATTAGAAATGCGATCGACCATGGGATCGAGCCTCCGGAGCAGAGGGAACTACTCGGCAAGCGGGATAAGGGACTTTTGCACGTAAGCGCGTTCCAGGAGTACAACACGGTAGTGATCCAGGTGACGGACGACGGTTATGGGATAGACAGGGATGAGGTCGTAAAAAAGGCGATCGAGAAGGGATTCCTAAAGCCCGGTGAGGAGAACGAGCTTACGGATAGGCAAGTGTTAGAGCTGCTCTTTTCCCCTGGGTTCTCCACGGTCAAGGAGGTAACGAGTTATTCAGGTAGGGGAGTCGGAATGGATGCGGCTAAAAAGGCCATAGAGGATCTGAACGGCTCCGTTGAGGTCACCTCCGAACCGGGAAGGGGAACAACGGTCTCGATCCGCTTGCCCCTCACGCTTGCCATCATCCAGGGGCTTTTGGTCATGAGCAATGAAAGAATTTTCATCGTTCCGATCGTTGAGATCCTGGAGATCATCAGGTTTGCACCGTTGAAGATCTTCAGGGACCCGAGCGGAGAGCAGCTTTTTAATTTCAGGGGAGAAGTTATCAGCCTTCATTCATTGGGCGAACTTCTCGGTATCGAGCGGGACGAAATCCACGATGGAGCACAGGTTATAATAATGAGCGGGATGGGAAGAAAATTCGGCATAGCTGTTGATTCCATGATCGGCAGGAGGGAAGTTGTTATTAAAAGCCTCAGGGGCGCGTTCCTCGATATAGAGGGTATCTCCGGGGCTTCGATCATGGGCGACGGTAAGGTAATTCTCATTCTCGATGTTGCAAAGCTCTTGAAGAGGGGGCCGTTGAATGGGAAACAAGGGCGTAAGTGCTTTGCACAGAAGTGATAGGGACAAAGACTGGATATGCTTGACAGGGGAACGACAAAAGCAGCGGGAATGAATTACGTCCGTATAGGCGAGGTTGTTACCTCGTCCTCTCCGGCCAAGCTCGCGACCGTGCTCGGCTCGTGCGTGGCTCTTACCCTATATAATCCTGTAACACGTGCGGGCGGTATGGCGCATATCCTGATCTCCGGGGATGACCGAGGGGAAAACTGCCGCTACTCTGATCCGGCGACAAGGAGGCTTCTCGAAGAGGTGAGGGAGGCCCATGGTGAGGTGGATGGCTTGGTTGCCAAGGTCGTTGGCGGTGGATTTATCAAATCCGGAGGAGTCGGTTCGCTTCTGAGGAATGTGGGGCTGAGCACAGCCCTTAGGGTCATGTCGATCCTCGTGGAAAACAGCATACCCGTTGTGGGTATGCATGTAGGGGGAGGGTACGAGCGGAGAGTCGTATTTGATCTCGAAACCGGTCGGATCTGTATTGTTGTCAAGAAAGGCAACGTTTTCTGCGACGAGGATATCGTCATTTGACGGGTATCATGGTTGTTTCATCGGACGGTGTGTTATGGGGATAAAGGTTCTTTGCGCAGACGATTCCAAGCATATCCGTAATATTCTGTCCAGGCTTCTGTCGAGTCACCGGGAGATAGACGAGGTGTTGCTGGCAGAGAACGGGGAGGAAGCCGTACGCCTCGTACACGTCTATTCCCCCGACGTAGTCCTACTGGATCTTAAGATGCCGAAGGTCGACGGACTGGAAGCCATGAGGAGCATAAAGAAATTCTCGGAAGTGCCCGTGATCATCATGAGCTCGTATACTCAACCGGGTGCAAAGGCGACGATAGAGGCCCTTGAACTAGGAGCGTTCGATTTCCTTCCGAAGCCTGTAAGCGGCAGGCCCGACCATTTATTGATGATGAGGGATAAACTGATTATCCTTATCGAGGAGGCTTATAAGGCATACGGTTCTATGACCGATCGCAGAACCGAAGAAGCGGAAGTGAGACACGAGGGAGCCGGCATAGTATCTCCGATCAGCTCGGAGAAACCCGTCCCTGGCCTGGGCTCACTGTCGAGAAGTGAGGTCGGCAGTTTCAATGCGATAGCCATCGGCTGTTCCACCGGGGGGCCGTACGCGCTCGGTAAGATGCTTCCACTGCTCCCGGAATCGTTTCCCTGGCCGATATTGATCGTCCAGCACATGCCCTCGTATTTCACGTCCTACTTCGCGAAAAAACTCGATGAGGAATGTTTGCTTAAGGTAAAAGAGGCGGAGGACAGGGAATTCGTAGAGCCCGGGATCATATACATCGCACCGGGGGATTGTCATCTAAGCGTTAAAGAAGCTGTCGGGGAACTCCGCATCGATCTGGACTATTCACGAACGCCGGTCTCCGGAGCGTTGCCTTCTGTAGATATTCTATTCGACTCTGTAACGAAGTGCTGCGGATCTAAGGCAATAGGCATACTGCTTACCGGTATGGGAGATGACGGTGTGAACGGTCTTCTGAGAATGAAAGAGGTTAATGCTGTAACCATAGTTCAGGATTCGAGATCGTCATTCATATATGGGATGCCCGGCAGGGCGTTGAAGCTGGGAGCTTCGGATAATATCGTCGACCTTACCGACATCCCCAAATTCATATACGATGAGGCGCGAAGGAAAGCTCTGCGAAGAAAGATAACCCAGGTTCCGCGTGTATGAAAACTCCCATCTGCAGGGTAATTCCGGTTGTATCCATTTCAAGTATGCGCTAATATTGACGCCGCATGGCTATTCGGGCCTTTGCGGCCGTCACAACAGGTGGGAACAATCCGCATGAACGTGTATCTATCCATATTCTATGCTTTTTTGAAGGTAGGTTTATTCGGTTTCGGTGGTGGGCCGGCCCTGATACCTCTTATCGAGAAGGAGGTCGTCAGCAACTACGGTTGGCTATCGACCGAGGAATTCATCGACTCCCTAGCAATGGCGAACTCCCTTCCGGGACCTGTCGCCACAAAGATATCACTCTGTATCGGACTAAGGGTTGCTGGTCCGGCCGGGGCGGCTATCGCCCTCGGTGCGATTCTGCTTCCTTCGAGTTTGCTGATCATCGTGTTAACGGGACTGTATTACAAGTATCGCAATATTCCGTCGATACGGGGAGTGCTGCAGGGTATCCGACCGGTCGTGATAGCGCTTTTAATGGTCACAGTTGCTCATCTGGCTCCCAAATCAGTCATGACATGGGATTCATTCCTTATTGCACTCGTCGCATTCGCGGCGGTTTTTTACTTCAAGGTCCATCCAATCATCACTATCGTCTGCGCCGGACTGATCGGCTTATGGTTTTACCGCTGAATGCCGCAGCTTCGGTTCCCGTTTGCGGAGGCCGTCTATGAACGTGAAAGAGAGATGTTACCTGCGGGATGCGTATGTATTCGATTTCACCGCCAAGGTGAGGGAATCGATCAGGATGGAAGATGGGAAATTCGGCGTTTACCTGGACAAGACCTACTTCTATCCGGTATCAGGAGGTCAGCCCGAGGACAGTGGGACACTTGGCGGGAGGCGGGTAGTGGCGGTTACCGAGGATGAGAAGGGCGTACTTCACACTATCGACGGTGAGCTGGATGGCATGGGTGAGATCGAAGGGCACATCGATGCGCACAGAAGACTCGATCACATGCAGCAGCATACGGGCCAGCACCTTCTTTCAAGGGTCTTTCTGGAAATGTTCAAAGCCCGGACCGTGGGATTTCACTTGGGCGAAAGGTACAGCACGATAGATCTCGACGGATATTTTCCTTCCGATGTTGAAATAGATGCGGTGGAGTCACGTGTGAACGGGCTCGTACGGGATGATCTGCCTGTTGCGAGCCGGATCATAGGTGCGGAGGAGTACGAGAGAATCAGATCCCGCCGGCCCGGGGACGGAGCAGACGCCGTTAGATCCAGGCTGCCCGGTGGTGTTGAGAGTATCAGGATAGTGGAGATAGAAGGAGTAGAGTGCTCAACCTGTTGCGGCACGCATTGCAAAAGAACAGGCGAAATCGGTCTTGTGAAGATCCTTGGAGTAGAAAAGGTGAAGGGTAAGGCGCGTGTGGAGTTCGTTTGCGGAGGCAGAGCCGTTTCGGATTATGGGGGTAAGCATCGTGTTCTCAGATCACTTGCGCTGCAGTTCAGCACGGACTGGAGAGGGCTCGAACAAGTAGTGGGCAAGCTTGTCGAGGAGAACAGAGCCCTTGGAAAGGAAAAGGAGGAGCTTACCCGTGAGCTGGCGCATTTCAGGGCGGTCGAGTTCTCCGAGCCGACCGGAAACGTAGGTGGTATCGACATAGTCAAAAGAGTTTTCGAGGGTGAAGATGCGGGGGCTCTGAGGCGGGTGGCGTTCGAGATCAGGGATTCGAAGAGTAGCGTAGTCCTGTTCGGGATAACCGGACCTTCTCCCGGGCTCGTTTTCGCCTGCACACCGGGTCTCCCGTTGGAGATGGGAGAACTGCTGAAGTTGTCTGCGGGTGTCATGGGTGCTCGGGGAGGGGGAGGCAAGGACTTCGCCCAGGGTGGAGGAGGGGATGGCGGAAAGGTGCAAGAGGCTCTCGATAAAGCAGAGACATCGGTAAAGGAGCTTCTCGGTGGATAGAGGGCAGCTCGAGGGAATGAGTCGGATGCGCGAGCAGATGGTAGAGAGCCAGATTGCATCCAGGGGAATCAGGGATGAGCGGGTGCTGGAGGCGATGAGAAAGGTTCCCCGTGAGAGGTTCGTAAGGGATAGAGACATAAGCATGGCCTTTTTCGACGGACCGCTCTCCATAGGCTGCGGCCAGACGATATCACAGCCCTATATAGTCGCCTACATGACGGAAAAGATGGGATTGAAGAGCGATTCCCGCGTGCTCGAAGTCGGGACGGGGAGCGGTTACCAGACTGCGGTGCTTGCGGAGATCGCGGCGGCCGTTTTCACTGTAGAGATCGTGGAAGATCTCTCTATGCAGGCGCGGAGCAAGCTCGTGGAGCTCGGATATAGCAATATAAGGTTCCTCGTGGGAGACGGTTGCGACGGATGGCCGGATGAGAGCCCATTCGATTCGATTATAGTCACAGCCTCTCCCGCGATAGTGCCGCAGCGTCTGGTAGAGCAGCTTTCCGACGGGGGGACAATGATTCTCCCGGTGGGAGTGCACTCGCAATATTTGGAGCTAGTAAAGAGGCGGGGTGAGACCGTGGAAAGCGAGAGACTCATAGCCGTAAGGTTCGTCCCCATGACCGGACGGATCGAACGGGATTGATGCATGGGGACGGTATGTCATTCCCTCTTGAAGCATCTAAACGGTTTCTATAGATCCAGGAATAGTTGATTGTGCTCCGAGCGGCTCTCGTTGATCGATGTCACACGTATGGCGGGCATATCCACGACGGGGCATTTGTTCTCGCAGATTCCGCATCCGATACAGAGATCCGGCTCGACAACGGGCTTTTTGAGTATGAACCTCGATCCGTCCTCGCCCACCGCATCCTCTTCTACGAACTTTATCGCCTTTTCGGGGACCGGGCAATGCTCCTCGCATACGATGCAGTTCCTTCCGAGCGCGTACGGGATGCACCGATTCTTGTCGAAGAATGCGAGCCCGATGTGGGTCTCCTTCTTTTCCTCGATTTCTATTGTTCTTATGGCGCCGGTGGGGCAAACCTGGGAGCACAGGTTGCAGTTGTACTCGCAGTAGCCCAGGCGCGGCACGAGGATGGGCGTCCAAAGCCCTTCCAGCCCGGCCTCGTGAAGCGCAGGCTGAAGTCCGTTCGTAAGACATACCTTCATGCATTCACCGCATTTCACGCACCTTTTGACGAAATCCTTCTCCTCGAGTGCCCCGGGGGGACGTATAAGCACGGGATTGGGTATCTTGCGGTGAACCCCCGATCCGATCAGGGGCACCGAAAGGACGGCACCCAACCCGCTTGTCAGTAGCCAGCGCCTTCTCAGGTCAACATCTCCGTTCCCCGTCCTCCTAGTGGTCGTATGGATAGAGATTGCGTCTACAGGGCACGTTTCCCGGCAGTTATAGCAAACAAGACATTCCCTGCTCGCCCAGTCACCGGGCGGAAACGGTGAGGCATCGCCCTGGCACTCCTGGTTGCATCTCATGCACGATACGCACTTTTCCTCATTTACATCGACCCTTGCTACCTGGTGTTTGCATCCGATAATCCCCAGCAGCGCCCCCAGGGGGCAAAGATAGCGGCACCAGAATCTCGGAGCCGCGAGGTTCAAGCCGATGATTCCAGTGAATATTGCCGCGATGAGGAAACACTGCCTGAATATGGGCTGTTGGAACGAAAGGACCGTGCCTATCATGGCCGTGTAAATTGCATCGAAAAATGGTGAGATGAACGGTATACCGAGAGCGTAATTGAAATCGAATAATGACCGCACGATCTTGTTTGCCGCCGGATTCACACCGATGGCGAAGGATCTTATCAATAGCGATATCGGATCCACCAGACCCGCTGCGTTCCAGCCGAACACGGCGGCCGCAAGAACGAATACCAGGATGTAGTACTTCACGGATCTGAGTGATGGGTATGAGCGAGCCTTCAATACGGGGCCGGCACTGCGCATTCGGAGATATCCAACGGCGTTGTTCAGCGTCCCGAGCGGGCAGATCCAACCGCAGAAGAAGCGTCCCATGAATATCGTCGAGACGACGATGATCAGGGAAAAAAGAAAAGTTATACGCACAGTGTGGGATGCCAGAAGTGCGCTCAGCGCCACAAGTGGGTCGAAGTCCAGGAATAGCTTAACGGGAAGCCCGAGCTCGTTGCTGCCCTTGTAATCGGTCTGTATGAACAGGAATACGAAAAGGGCCAGAAAGAGTATCTGCGATGTTCTCCTCAGGTTTCTCATTGCCTCTATCCGAGATCGATTTCTTTGAATCCTGCGCCCCTGAATTCGGGATTACCCAGCCCTCTGCTCTCACCGAGTTTAATGTGCTTGAATTCACCCGGATCCTTTCCGAACAGGGTTATACCGAAGGCATCGATGGCCACCGGATCCGTGCTCGCAGCTATGGTGTCGAGCTTCAAGACGTCCTTTTCTGTTCCTCCCTGGGGACCGTTCGCCTTCAGAATCCTTACGGCGTCCAGGATATGGAGTTGAGGTTTGAAGTACGAGGCCAGGTCGACGATACTCTCGGAAATCTTCTGGTGCATGCTGCTTCGTCTTCCACCAACGAGCCCCATGAGATTCTTCATCGAGAGGGTGACCGATGACAGGCTATGGTGCTTTGCGATCGGGATGTTTATTATCTTGTCCGCCTCGATGACATTCCTGAAAACAGGCCATTCACCGAGAACCTCGCCCTTCATATCCACTTTGACCAGTTTTCTTGGTTCCATGAACGGGACCTTGGCTCCCGCCTTCTCGGCCGTCGATTGGATTTCGCTTCTCGAGTAGCACCGTCTGGCTTCATTACAGGTGTTATCGGCGACTACAACACTTTTGGCTCCGGCTTCGAATACCATCTTCACCACTTCGGATACAACAGCCGGATTTGTGGTTGCAGCCTGTTCTGGAGTGCGATCCCATGATATATTCGGCTTGACGAACACGATGTCGTTACGTGATACGAACGATTTCATGCCACCCAGCATATCCACAGCCTTCCTGACGGTCGCTACGGGATCCGGGCTCTTTACGACCGAGAACGACACCGCTTCGGCATCCTCGGATCCCAAGGCCGCTAATCTATCGATCGGAAGCAGGCATCCCGCCGCGCTACCCGCCAGAACCTGCAGAAACGTCCTTCTATCAAGCATTTCTCAACCGTCCTTTCGGCGTCTTCGTTCACCGGATACAGCCTTGTGAGTGTTTTTCATCATTATAAGTTATACAAATAGAGGCCTATATCATTCCGGGTGCCGGAAGGCCCACTATCCGGGATTATACTCTCTTCGAACCTTTGCGTAAAGATAATTAGCCATGCCGGAAAGCCGTGAGCATTGCTCAATACCTTGATCGGCATCAAGTTAGTTTTTTATTTATCGGATTTATAGCATTTGCACCGGGCCGCGGGAACGGTTATTGTAAGCTCGGTTGTTCGACAGGAGTGATTTCATGAATTCAGACGCTACGGAGTTCCGACCGAAGGAGTTCTACAGGAAGCTCGATTCGCTTCTTACGAAGATCGAAAGCAGTGCGAGCACGGGCGAGCTGTTATCATTCGTACTCGGGGAGCTGGTTCGCTCGTTCGGAACCGAGCTGAAGATCGAGAGTGGATGCGTATACAGAACCAAGGTGGGATTCTACCAGCTGATCGATGGACCGGAGGGTGAATCGAAGAAGCCGTGGCCGGAGTCTATCTCAAAGGCCGATCAAGCGGTCGCTCTTCTCACGAGGCACAAGAACTACATATTTGATGCCGATAATATTTCACCGTGGGGAAGGAACAGTGTCGCAGTGGTGGTAGGGGAGAACGATCAGTATATCATCGCATTTCGGCTGAAGACGGGATGGGAAAGGGAGACACTCGATTTCTCTCTCAACACGATTCGAAGCACATTGAATTTCAGCAGGTCTATGAGCCGGCTCAGAGCCGACCTCCAGGAGGCGAAGGTCATCCAGAGGAGCCTTCTTCCGGAGAAGATGCCGTCTTTCGACGGATATGACATCGCCGGGCGGTCACTGTCGGCCGATTCGGTAGGCGGGGATTTTTTCGATTTTCACCTTCTGGACGAAAAAGCACTGGGCATGGCAATCGGAGATGCGAGCGGTCACGGCCTTCCGGCCGCTCTTGTCGCGAGGGACGTAGTAACGGGGCTTCGCATGGGCGTCGAGAAGGAGATGAAAATCTCTGGAGTCATCAAGAAGCTCAACACCGTTATCAACCGCAGCCAGCTGTCTACGAGATTCGTTTCCCTGGTGTATGGCGAGCTTGAGAACAATGGGACGCTCGTTTATATAAACGCCGGACATCCTCCCCCTCTGCTGTTCAAGGAATCCGGAGTGGAGGAACTCAGTATCGGCGGTACGATAATTGGCCCGATCAAAGATTCCGTTTTCAAGAGAGGATTCGCATTCCTCAATCCCGGAGATATTCTTTTCATGTATACGGACGGGATATTGGACAGGATCAACCACCAGGGTGATTTCTTCGGGAAAGAGAAGATAATCGACCTCGTACAGGGCTGGCGCAGCGAATCGGCCGATATGATAATTGGAAGGCTTTTCGAGACAATCTTCGAATTCGGCGCCGGTGAGAAGCTGGAGGACGATGCCACTGCCGTCACCGTGAAACGCAAGATCGAGGTTTAGAGTGCGGTTTCCGGATTGATCAGTGTGCCGCGCAGTGCAGGCCGTGAAACCTCCCTGACGGCTATCCGTGTTCCATCGGCCCTGCCGGGAAGCGTACTCTGTCCACTTGACGCATTACCATTGCAGATATTAGACTTGAATGATACGAATCTGACGGATCGTGCCTGCATCCATTCAGGGGTGCGCACGGTTTCCATGCTGATCTGGATTGGTTGATATTTTTCGGTCTATCCGATGGAGGGTGCAAAATGAAGAAGGCAACAGGGGGCAAGGAGCTGCCCGCCTCGAAACTGAGATGGCGCTGCCCGGAAGACATTTTCAAATTCAAGACAACTGATGAGATCAAACCATGCAAAGACATCATAGGTCAGGAGCGGGCGATCCTATCTATCAGCATGGGGCTGGAACTGGAGCACCGCGGGTACAACATATTCATAACCGGTCTCGTAGGAACCGGCCGTACGACAACGATCAAGCACCTGTTGGAGCGTTTGGAAAAGAAGGCTCCCGTGCCCCCGGATATGTGCTATATGCACAATTTCAAGGATCCGGGTCAGCCTGTCTGGATAGAGCTGGATGCGGGAAGTGGGAAGAAGCTCGCCGACGATATGGACAAGCTCATAGCCAACCTGAAAAAGGAGATCTCGTCCGTCTTCAGAAGCGATTATTACAAGGACAGGCGCAAGAGACTTTTGACCATTGTGCAGAACAAGCAGAAGAAGATCGTCACCGAGTTCGAGGATATGATCGGCAAGGAAGGGCTGACTATGGTGCGGATGCAGGCCGGGGCATTCATGAAACCTGAGATAGTCCCCGTTGTTGACGGCAATCCGACCCCTTTTCAGCAGCTCGCTCAACTTGTCGACGAGGGGAAATACCCTAAGAAAGATTTCGATAGCCTGGTGAAGAAGGCTGAAAAGAATGCGGAAAAGATGGCTCAGGTCTACGAAGAGCTCACAGAGCTGGAAAACGAGTTCCACAGGATGGTTGAAAAGCTGGATGCCGAGACGGTCAAACCCATAGTACACGCGATGATCATGGAAATCGACAAGCGCTACAGAAATGAGAAGCTTTCGGGGATACTGGTTAAAGCCGAAGAGCAGCTGATGAAGATGCTCGATATGTTTCGCTCGAAGGAAGAGAATAACAACTCCAAGGAGGAGATAGCGGTTATCGGCCAATCCGTCGAGAGCGAGGATCCGTTTCTCGAGTTCAGAGTCAATGTCATCGTCGACAACTCTGATTGCAAAGCTCCGCCGGTGATCATCGAAAATTTCCCGAACCAGAAGAATCTGTTCGGAGTGATAGAAAGACACGTCTCACCAAGCGGCTGGGCGAACGTGAATCACATGGATATACGTACGGGATCATTCCAACGGGCCAATGGTGGATACCTCGTCTTGAACGCACTCGATGTCCTCACCGAGCCCGGTGTATGGAATATTCTGAAGAGAACGCTGAAAAGCTCGGAATCGATCATTCAGAGTTACGATGCATTCAGCCTTATCGGTTCATCCGCGCTCAAACCCGAGCCAATATACATAAAGGTGAAGATCGTTCTAATCGGCGACGCGCGGTTGTACTACTTGCTTCAGGCATACGATGAGGACTTCAGAAAGATATTCAAGATAAGAGCTGATTTTGACAGGGAGATAGACAGGAGTATGCCGCTGATAAAGCAGTACGCGGGTTTCATAAAGAACCTCGGTGACAGGGAGAACCTGAAAGGTTTCGATCGCGGCGGCGTGGCTGCCGTAGTGGAGGCGGGTGTAAGGCTCGCGGGCCGTCAGAACAAGCTCTCGACCAGGTTCAGTGAGATAGCCGATCTGGTGCGTGAGGCCGATTACCACTCCAAGTCCGATGGGAGCAGTACGGTCAGTAGGGAACACGTTGAAAAGGCCCGGAAGTACAGGATAAAGAGAGTGAGCATGTACGAGGAGAAGATCAGGGAGAGGATTACGGAAGGGACACTCATGATCGATACGAAGGGCGAGGTCGTAGGCCAGGTCAACGCCCTTTCGGTGTACAATCTGGGTGATTATTCCTTCGGAATGCCGTCACGGATCACGGCTCGAACCGCACTGGGTAATGCCGGGGTGATCAATATCGAGAGGGAAGCCGATATGAGCGGCAGCACGCATAATAAAGGCGTTTTGATCCTGGGCGGGTACCTCAGGGGCAAATACGGCGGAGATAGTCCTCTGGTCATGAGCACCAGCCTGTGCTTCGAGCAGTCTTACGGTGGGGTCGATGGAGACAGTGCGAGCTCCACGGAGCTCTATGCTATCCTTTCGAGCCTTTCCGGCCTTCCAATCCGGCAGGATATCGCCGTTACCGGATCGATAAACCAGAATGGAGAGGTCCAACCGATAGGGGGAGTTAACGAAAAGATCGAGGGCTTTTTCAAGGTATGCAAGGCCCGTGGATTTAATAAATCGGAGGGTGTCATAATCCCGGTTCAGAACGTATCCGACCTTATGCTGGATGGGGAAGTCGTAGAGGCTGTGAAAGAAGGCCGTTTCCATATATACCCGATCAAATCGGTCGATGAAGGGATTTCACTGCTTACGGGCGTTAAAGCCGGGAAAAAGACTCGAAATGGGAAATACCCTGCGGGATCGGTCAACGATCTGGTGCAGAAGAGGCTTATCGAATTGGCGTTGAAGTGGAAGAAATTCGGCAGGGAGAAAGGCGATCGCTGAGGCAAGGAGTGCCCGATGCCCGAAATAAGGCAGAATCCGGCGACAAAGGAATGGGTTGTGATAGCCACGGAAAGAGCAAGGCGCCCGGAAGAATTCGTGGAGATGGGCGAGACCGGTAGGAAAATCCCGGTCTATTCGAAGGATTGCCCGTTCTGTCCAGGCAATGAGGCCAGTACACCGCCCGAGATCATCTCGGTCGTTGGAAGCGACGGGAAATGGTCACTGAGGGTCGTGCCCAACAAATTCCCCGCTCTGATACCGGAGGGCGAATCGGTCCGTGACGGGGATTTCGGTTTCTTCAGGAGCATGGACGGTCTGGGACAGCACGAAGTCATAATCGAGACGCCGTTACATAACGCCTCGTTCGGGGACATAAGCGACGACAAGGCGCTCGAGATAGTAAAGGCCTACAGGACGCGCTATCTCGACCTGAGCTCTGATAAACGCTTCAAACTCGTGACAGTTTTCAGGAACCAGGGAAAGGAGGCGGGAACATCGATAGAGCACCCTCATTCTCAGATAGTCGCGACTCCCGTGGTGCCTCTGCATATCCGCCACCGTCTGGAAGAGGCGACGAGGTTTTTCGACAATCACGGCGAGTGCGTCTTCTGCAGGATGCTGGAGATGGAGAAAAAGGACGGGAAGCGGATAGTGATGGACTCGGAGAGCTTCCTCGTGATCGAGCCATTCGCATCCAGGATGCCTTTCGAAACATGGATAATTCCGAACGAGCACCACGCATCGTTCGGGGAGGTGGGCGACACCGAGCTGTCGGAGCTTGCAAGGGTGATGAACCGCCTGCTTGAGAAGTTCAACAGGTGCCTGGGGAGCTTGAGTTACAACCTGGTTGTCCGGACCGTCCCTGTCGGTGAAGAAGGTGAGGATTACTACCACTGGCATATTCAGTTGATCCCAAGGTTGACGACACCAGCGGGATTCGAGCTCGGTACAGGTGTATATATCAACACGTCGCTTCCCGAAGCGGCGGCGAAGTTTCTGCGTAAAGCTTAGCGTTCCTGGTATCTTATTCTTGAAGTGCCGTTAAACGTTATATAGATTGATATATTGCTTCAGTTGTCTAGGAGGAGATATGAACGAATCTATATACGGGCGTATCAGGTGTCTTTCCGCGCTGCTCGCCATCATGGCGTTACTGTGTCTTGGCTGCGGAGGGGAAAGGGAACTCCCCGAAGTGCCCATCGAAATAAATCTGATAGAGAATCCGTCGTTCGAATCATGGGAAAACGACATTCCGGCCGGATGGGAGCTCAGGCACATGGATGGGGATGGTGAGGTGACAAACAGGTACGGCCGGGCGACGAATGAGAAATGGGACGGGGAATCCTCCTTCATGCTCAGAGGCGTATACGACACGGACAGATGGATGGTATTGGTCCAGCGTGTTCCGGTGATTCCCGGATATAAGATGATCGTTTCGGCCATGATGAAAACCGTCAACCTGAGGATGGTAGGTGATAACAACAAGGATAGGGCGAATTTCTACGTCCGTTACCTCGACGATGAAGGCAATCGGCTGGAGGACGAGGAGTATGCGGATTTTCATACTATCCCCCGCATCGGCACGACCAAATGGGGAAGGGGGGGTAGGAAGGTAAGTATCCCGGAAAACGCATATTACGCGGAATTTGGGCTTATCAACCAGATGACAGGGCGCATGTACTTCGATCATGTTTCGCTCAGACTCGAGAGGCCTCTTCCCTGGAAGATGGTGGAGAAAAAGCATGTCAAATATCATTACTTCGAGGAGTACCCGCCACCGAAGAATGCCATCGACGATCAGGGAAAAATAATGAAAGACCTCGTAAAGCTTTTCGATATCGATCCCGAGGAGAAGCTGAAGTACTTTTACTATTCGGATGAAAAGTACATGGAGGTGTTCAATTCGGATACAATAATTCAAAGATCCTGGTTCGATGAGATGGAACTCCATACGACTTCCCCCACCGAGAACAATGATGTCATCCATTTCCTACTTGCCAAGATCAGCAGACCGCCGATAGGGCTCTCGAGAGGTGTGATATTCGCCTTGCGCGGTCTGCCCGACGGAACGGATATTCATTTGCTGACGAAATCGCATCTTTTGGATAAAAGTCTCCCCGCTCTCTACAAAATCTACAGGCATGAGGAGCTCAAGAATCATAATCCCGCTGTGACGATTACAGCCTGGGGATCATTTTGCAAATATCTGATCGATAGGGCCGGAATGGATAAGTTTATGCAGCTTTACCGGGAGTCCAACATGGCACTGGATGCGATCACTTTCAAAAATGTTTTCAGAAACGTGTACGGTGAGGATTTCGAAACGGTCGACAGGGGATGGCGCCTGTTTCTGCTGCGTTACAGTCCGCGGAAGGAAGGTGACGCGGCCCCATGAGCTTGGAATTCTCCTTCTGTCCTGAATGCGGTAAGCCTCTCTCGAAATTCACTGATAGCGGCCGGACAAGGAGCCGATGCGATTATTGCGGTTATGTTCATTACATGAATCCAGCACCGGCCGCGGGGATTCTGATTCTGGAGGAGGGCAAGGTCCTCCTTGTAAAGCGGCGCTTCGATCCGTACAGGGGGCAGTGGGTGATGCCCTCCGGTTACATAGAGTACGATGAGGATATCACGGTGACGGCGGTTAGAGAGGTGAGGGAGGAGACGGGATTGGATGTGGAGCTGGATAGGATACATGCCGTCGAATCGTGCTTCGATGATCCTAGGGGAAACACGATCCTTGTGCTGTACGCCGGCCACGTAACAGGCGGTGTCCTCAAGGCTGGTGATGATGCGGAGGAAGCCGGATTCTTCCCCCTGGAAGACCTTCCTCCGATAGCGTTCGAGGTTCAAAGGAAAATACTGGGCAAGCTCGGGGAGTGTGAGGGACAGGCCGCCGGCTGAGGGTATGTTCGAGTCCCCGGTCGACTCAGGTTCGAACAGTGATATTATATGTCCGGATTGGTCTTTCTCGCTGCATCCGGACGGCCTTCATCCCTCTTCTTCTCCAATTTCCAGATGAATCCCAACAGGAATAGAAAGCCTCCCCAGAGCAGGGTGCAGATCGAGACCATCATGGCTATTGCGGAACCGCTCATGGACCGATCCCTCCTCTATTTTCCTCTTCTGGTACCGGACCGTTTATGTTTATTCCGAAGAGCCTACGCTGTATCGGCCGGTTGAACACCAGGAGAAAGACAATCAATAATCCCCACTGAAGTATGCAGGTTCCTATGCTGAATGTGCGGAACGGGTGCCACCAGAAATCGGGATCGTAATGCAGTATTGCCTGTGTGAACCACCAGGTCATCATTGCGAGAAATTCTATTGGTATCATTATCTTGACGACGAAGTTGAAGACTCTTCCCAGCTTGAAGTCGCTATCCGGAACGTCGACCGAATCACGCCTGAATCTTTCAACCCCGTATCTTATAACTAGTATCGCAAACAGGATTCCGTTCAGAAGGAGTCCGACACTCCAAACCCAATCCTGGTTCTGGAAGAAGCCGGGATTGAGCGCGGAAGGCAGGCCGAATAGAAAGCAGGCACTTCCCACTATTAAAATACTCCTCCTGCGGGTAAGACCGAAGTCCATGACAATCCTCGTTCCAAGCTCGACCATCGATATCAGTGACGAGAGTGCCGCGATGGAGAGAGCGAGGAAAAATACGAATAGGAATATCCGTCCTCCGGCTATCTCCTCGAACAGCCTGGGGATCCAGATGAATGTAAGGCCGGTGCTCACAGGCCCCGTTTCCGTCACCGTGGAGATGGCCTGCTGTGTGGGCAATATGGCGAAGACGGTAGGGATAATGGCTATGGCCGCGAGCAGCGACGCCGAGTTGTTACCCAGTCCCGTTAGAAACGAGTTCGCTACGATATCGTCATTGCGTCTCATATATACAGCGTATGTCAGGATCAATCCCCAACCGGCCCCTGTCGACCATGCGCTCTGTGACAATCCGGCCAACCATATCCGGTAGTTCAACAGGTCCCGCCACCGCGGCTCGAACAGAAAGTTCATTCCCTCCGCCGCGCCCGGCAGGGTCACCGCTCTGACCGCGGCTATGATCAACAGGGTGAAAAGTGCGGGGATGAGCAGCTTGTTGGCCTTCTCGATTCCATTGACGACTCCCCTGTATATTATTGCGGAAGCTGTGAATATTCCAAGCAAATGGAAGAAAACGGGCTGCCATGGAGTGCTCATGAATGAGTTCCAGTAAGATGTCGTTTCGGCTCCTCTCAGGCCGCCCCCCGGGATCGCCCCGGATGGAACTGCAAGATCAACGAGTGAGGCGATCGTATATCGAAAACACCACCCTGTAACAACGCAGTAGTAGAACGTTATGGCAAGGGTGCAGAATCCGACGAAACCACCCATCCATGTGAATCCCCGATTAATGGAGCCGAACGCGCCGATCGTTCCCATTCTGGTTTTTTTGCCTATACCGAATTCGATGATGAGTAACGGGATGGACCACAGGAATAGGAAGAGGAACCACGGGATGAGGAACGGGGCCCCTCCGTTCTGCGCTATGATGCGGGGAAATCTCCAGATGTTACCTGTTCCGATGGCCATGCCGATCGCCGCAAGCAGCAGCGCCCATCTCGATGTGAATGTCTCTTTCAAATTCCCTCCCCCCGAGATCCGGCTGCGGGGATAACACCTTATATCATTCCTCTTCACTCATCCAGAACGATAATGTTGAATTTATCACCGGCTTCGATCCTGCTGACTACGTCCATTCCACTGGTAACCCTTCCGATAACCGTGTACCGGCCGTCGAGGTGCGGCTGTGGGGAATGTGTTATGAAGAACTGGCTGCCGGGTGTATCCTTGCCCGCGTGGGCCATACCGACCGTACCCTTTCCGTATCTGTGCATATTGAACTCGCTTCTGAGGAAATAGCCGGCATCGCCCCAGCCGTCACCGCGCGGGCATCCGCCCTGGATCACGAATCCCGGTACGACCCTGTGAAAGCTGAGACCCTCGTAAAAACCCTCACGTGCGAGTGTGAGTATACTCTTCACCATGTTGGGCGCATCATCACCGAATAGCAAGATCTCTATGTCTCCACGGTCCGTTTCTATCTTGATCCTTCTCTCCCCGAGCGGCGTGGCCGGCTTTCCCCAGGGTAGCATACCCCGCTTCCACCGATTGGCGGACTCGCGATCCCGGGCGAGGCCCATTCCGAACTTCGCGCCGACTTCGACTGCCTTCTTCGAGACCCTGGGATCGGGATCCGCCGTGCCCTCCCTGAGCAGTTTCACTATCTTGCCCCTCTCCGCCTCTTCAAGCTCTTTTGGATCGATGTTCGCTACTGCTCCGAGAATCGCCAGTTTCCTGTCTCCATCAACGCGCCCGCCGTGCCTGGAGAAAATGCCCGCCAGGCCGCTCAGCGCTATTCGGGGCACGGTATTGCCCAGTGCCTCTATCGCAATTGCAGCCACGACCCAGTCGTCACCGTCAGCGGCCTCGAGCAGCACCTTGACCGGCTTGTATTTTTCCAGTCCCCCGCCGACCTGCTCCGTGAGATGTTCATGGTGCTCCCATCTTCCCAGTCCGGCGGCCGCTCCTTCACGGACCAGGACGTTTCCATCACCTGCCAGGATACGTGAGAGAAGGACGAGGTCATCCCGGTTGCCGATCTCCCCCAGGAATTCGGCAGCGGCCATCTTTTCAATGTCATTACCGTTTTTTAGAAAATCGAGCAGGTAATCCCTGGCTCTTTCTCCTCCGGTGGATGCAGCGGCTTCGATCGCGGCGATCCTTACCATTTGTGAGGTGTCTTCGAGCAGCTGGGCAACGCTATCGAACGATTTCCTATCACCGGCGGCTGCGATTCCCTTCAGGGAAACGGTTTTCATGTAGCTGTCGTTTTTACTCAGAGCTTTTTCCAGAGACTCGATACTTATTCTGTCTCCTATCCTGCCGAGCGCCTCGGCCGCTTTTATCGCGACCATCCTGTCGCTGTTCGCTATGAGTGAATAGAGAGGGTCGGCGGCTCTCTTTTCCTCGAGCCTTCCCAGCGCCTCCGCCACCCTCAGCTTGACCTCGGGATTCGGATTATCAAGCAGGGATATCAGTCTATCGTTAGCCGCCGGAAATCCAAGTCTGCCCAGCGCATATGCCGCGGAGGCCACTACGTGGGGATTGGGATCGTGAAGCGAGCTCGTGATCTGTGGTGCCACCGAGGAGTCACCGAGAGCGGCAAGAGCGAGCGCCGCCTCGGCTCGAAGCGAGTAATGGAAGTTTTTCAAGTAAGGAATGATCAGATCAGCCGCCTCGGGTCGCTTGGTATGCCCCAGGGCTATGAGCGCCCTTATCTTGATGTACCTTGGCGCGTCTTTCAAGTGCCTTGCCAAGATCTCCACCGCATCGGCTTCCCCTGTGAGCCCCATGGCGAATATCGCCGACTGAACAACGTCTATATGTTCATCTTCGCACAGCTTGGAAAGATAGTGCCCCGTGCCTGACGGGTGATCAACCCTTCCCAGAACCTCTGCGCACCTTATCCTTATCAGCGGATCGGGATGACCTATCAGCTCCCCGATTCCGGTGATCGAGCCGGACTGTTCCATTTCCGCCAATCTCTCCAACGCAAGGCTCCCCTGCGGGGTGTCGAGTATGTGGCCGTAGCGGTTCTGGCCGCCGGCCCCTGCCGTCAAAAGCACAATCAGCGCTAGGGGTACGGCTGACGTGAATCGTTGTAATATGGAATGCTTATTCATGATAACTCCTTTTGGGTTTTCTAATTCGTGCCATTTAGTGGCGACTGCTGTCAAGGAGTTTCGGTCGTTACAAAACCGGTCGGCCCCGTGTAATTCACAATTGATTGAAGTTTTGCGGCTTTCGGTATAATCTGGAAAATGATATGCTGTTTCGCCGTGATTGCCCTTATGGACTATTCGATGAAAAATCCGGAGGTCGACCGATGATAAGGCGTTTATTGGGTGGCATTGTATTCATGATTGCGTATCTAATCTCTCCGGCCAGCCTTGATGCATGCACGAACCTTATTGTGACAAAGGGCGCATCGAAGGATGGTTCGGTGATCGTCACCTACACATGTGACGGTGAGTTCCATCCGCATCTACGGTATTCACCTGCGGCCGATCACGGGCCCGACGATGTCGTGGAGATAAAGGATTGGAGTGGAAACGTTCTAGGCGAGGTCAAGCAGGTGCCCCATACATATGCAGTCATCGGCTTGATGAACGAGCATCAGCTGGTCATCGGCGAGACGACTTTTACGGGACGGGAGGAACTTCAGAATCCGGAAGGGCTTCTGCATTACTGGTGGCTCATGAGGCTTGCGCTTCAACGGGCGAGGACAGCGCGCCAGGCCGTGGAGGTGATCGCCGGTCTCGTCGAAGAGTACGGCTACAAAAGCAGCGGCGAATCGATTTCCATTGCCGATCCGGAGGAGGCCTGGCTGCTGGAGATTATCGGTCCCGGTCCCGGGGGTAGTGGAGCAAACTGGATCGCGCTTAGAATCCCGGACGGATATGTATGTGCTCATGCCAACAAGGCCAAGATCGGCGAGTTCCCTCTTGATGACGGGGATAACTGCCTTTATTCGAAAGATATAGTAGAATTCGCGATAGATAGGGGATACTACGATCCCGGATCCGGGAAACCTTTCGTCTTTCACGAGGCTTACTGTCCTCCGACACCCCAGAAGCTCCGTTACACGGCCACACGTGTCTGGAGTTTCTATCGCCGGATCGCCCCCTCGAATGATTGGCCCGTGGACTATCATAGGGGTGTGGAAGGTGCGGAGCCTTATCCACTGTGGGTAAAACCAGAAGGCAAACTGTCCTTACGGGATGTGATCGCTCTGATGAGGGATCACTACGAGGGGACCGATTTCGATATGACGAGGGGTGTGGACGCGGGGCCTTTCGGCACGCCCAATCGCTGGAGGCCGATGAACTGGGATATCGACGGTATAGACTACACGTGGGAGAGGCCGATATCAACGCAGCAGACCGGATTTTCGTTCGTTTCCCAGTCGCGGTCCTGGCTCCCCGATCCGGTCGGAGGCCTCTTGTGGTACGGTGTTGATGATACGTACACGACATGCTATGTCCCTCTTTACTGCGGCATCGCATCGGCACCCGACTGCTTTGCCAAGGGTAGGATATCGGAGTTCTCATGGGAATCCGCGTGGTGGGCTTTCAATTTCGTGGCGAATTTCGCCAATCTTAAGTACTCGTATATGATAGAAGACATCAAAGCGGTACAATCCGAGCTCGAAGAGCGGTTCTTAGCACTTCAGCCATCGATCGAACGAACAGCCCTGGATATCTTCGAAAGGGATGCCTCATTGATGCAGAGCTATCTCACCGAATATTCCGGAAACAGGGCGGCAGAGACCGTTGAGCGCTGGAGGCGGCTCGGCGAGGAGCTGATTGTAAAGTACAACGACGGCTATGTCAGGAACCAGGATGGAAGGCATCAGGAGGTAGGGTATCCCGAGTCCTGGCTGATGAACGTTCAACGCTTGAGACCGCATCAGTTCGAGCTTGAACGGTGGGGATCGGACAGCCTGGAAACTGATCTACCTTACTGAATTGAGGGTTTAAATTGCAGCGCCACCGTGTTGCTCCGGACCGGTTCCGGAGCCAGCACAGGATCCGCTGCGGCATCGATCCGACGGTGTGGGAGCACTGAGCGTATGAGACATTCGGCTTTGGGGATTCCTTTTATGGGGTATGCAGCAGGGGATTCGTTCCTACACCGATTGAGCCCGATATCCAAGATGATCGTTCTGCTAATTATGGTTGCCTCTCTCTTTCTATTCGAAAATTGGTTCGTCGCAGTTCCGGCTGCCGTCATGATCATCCTGCTCTACATGGCCGGGGGGGCAGGATTGACGACGCCTGTCAAGATTCTCAAGCACATGCCGTTGTTTGTAGTACTTATCGTGCTTGCGCACGTTTTTCTCGTCAAAGCGTCGGATTCGTGGATCGTTAATGCGGGGAACGGATTGCTGAGAAGCCTCGTCGTGGTTAATATCCTTCTCGCTGCCGGTCTGTTCCTCGCGGTTACGGATCCTCTAGATGTTTCTGGTTCTGTTATAGCCATGATGGGACCGTTCAGCAGGGTGGGACTGAGAACGGGTGAACTCTCCCTGATTCTTATGATTGCTTTAAGTTTTCTGCCCGCGATTGCCGATGAGGCCGGGCGGCTGAAGTTGGCACAGGGTGTCAGATGCGGATTCGGAGGCAGATGGCTGGGGGCCGGCAAGAACACGGTTACGCTCATCACGCCTCTGATTGTAGGGATATTCAGGCTTGCCGACGAGATGGAACTTTCCCTGGCCGCGCGCTGTTACAATCTGGAAAGGCCGAGAAGCACGCTCGGGACGCCCGTAATGGGCAGGTCTGATCTCTTTGTATGTGCGGTGGCGGTCATAGCTTTCATTGCTGGACTTTATGCGAAACTACAAGCTCACAATTGAGTACGACGGATCCGATTTCTACGGGTGGCAGGTGCAACCGGGCCGGCGCACGGTTCAGGGGGAGCTGTACAGAGCTCTCGAAGAATTCGGACCGGACGCGGTGAAGGTGGTCGGCGCCGGCAGGACGGATGCCGGCGTTCATGCCTCAGGGCAGGTTGCCAGTGTTAAGGCAGACTTGGAGCTGGATTGCGTGACCATGCGCAAAGCGCTCAACGCAAAGCTGCCCAAAGATATCATGATCAGGAATGCGGAGCAGGTGCCGTTAAGCTTCAATGCGCGCTTCGATGCCAAGCGGAGAACCTATCAATATATATTCATAATGAGAAAGTCGGCCCTCTGGAGGCGCTATTTCCTTTCCGTCCCGGACAGTCTCGATGTGGACAGGATGCACAGGGCCCTTCTGGATCTTCCTGGAGAGAGGGATTTCAGCTCGTTCGCGTCTGCGGGTGACGATTGCTCGAGTAAGAGGTGCAACCTCATGAGGGCGGATCTCATAGAAAACAAACCGCTTTTGATCTTCGAAGTCACGGCTGATCATTTTCTGTACAACATGGTCCGGGCTATGGCTGGGACGCTGCTGGACATCGGCCGCGGCAGGGAGATCGACCTGGATGGGATTGTAAGGGCAAGGGACAGATCCTTGGCCGGCTCGACACTGCCACCCTACGCGCTGTACCTGATTGATGTGTGCTACTGAATTACGGGTGCATCGGATTCGGCCGGACTCGTGAAGCGTGCGGCGGATCGGTGGTATTAATCGGTTGAGATGGCTGAACTATATTTGTATAATGATACTTCCCCGGATTTTCGCCGCGACCGGTTGGGAAGGGATCGAGTATTATACGGGTAATCAGACACTCGGGAGGAGAAATGAAGTTCTTCATAGACACTGCAAACGTCGATCAGATAAGGGAGGCCGCCACCCTGGGAGTACTTGATGGTGTGACCACTAATCCCACACTGCTCTCCAGGGAGAAGGGATCGTACAGGGAGATTCTAAAGGAGATTTGCTCCATTGTTCCCGGTCCCGTGAGCGCGGAGGTCGTATCCCTCGAGGCGGATGGGATGGTCGAGGAGGGCAAGGAGCTCTGCAAGATCGCCGACAATATAATCATAAAGGTTCCCTGCATCCGAGAAGGGGTAAAGGCGATCGGCATGTTCAAATCGGAGGGAATACAGACGAATGCCACCCTCTGCTTCTCGGCTCCTCAAGGGCTTCTGGTCGCTAAGGCCGGTGCGACCTACGTGAGCCCCTTCGTCGGCAGGATAGACGATGTGGGAAGTCCGGGAATGGAGCTTGTGAGGGAACTGGTCACGATATACGGCAACTATTCTTACGCTACCCAGATAATCGTATCAAGTGTTCGTCACAGCCAGCATGTATACGAGGCCGCACTCATCGGGGCCGATGTCGTTACCATTCCCTTCAAAGTCATAGAACAGCTGATAAGGCATCCTCTGACAGATGTCGGCATCGATAAATTCCTGGCAGACTGGGATAAGGTAGAGAAAAAATAACCACCCGTGAACGGCCTCCCGGGTGAAAGTAAGATCCTTCCCTTTTCCAACGGCACGAACCGTCCAATTTCCGGTGGATGGAATCCCTCACCGGAAAGTGAAAGCTTTTTCATCGGGCCGTGCAGCTGCTGGCGAGGTGATATGTCATGAAACCTTTCGAATCGAAATGGGCGAAGATCTTTCCATATTTGATAGGAGGGCTTTTCGGTCTTTCCATAGCCATGCTCGCTATGTCCCTGTTCATGTACAGGAGGGCCATCGAGAGGGAGCCGTTTCTGACTACATCCGATGGTACCCGTGTGAATGTATCCGACTCCCGGTCGGGCAGCTCGATAGTGGAGGCCAGGCGTTTGGTGAGCCCGGCCGTCGTGTCGGTCACGGCCTACAGAACGGAGATCGTCTACGCAAGGCCATTACACAGCTTCCGTTGGTTCCAGCAGCTCTTTCCGGGTACTCCGAGACGGTACGAGAAGAGGTATCCGAGCCTGGGATCGGGATTGATAGTGAACAGCTACGGATTCATCCTCACGAACGAGCATGTGATAAGAGACGCGGAGGAGATCTACGTCACGACGAGCGACAGCACCGAGGTTGTTGCCACGCTCATCGGTTCAACGGCGGCCTATGATCTGGCCCTGCTCAAGATCGAAGGAGAAGGATACACGTACGCCACGCTCGGCGATTCGGACCAGCTCGAGATAGGAGAATCTGTCATAGCCATAGGAAGTCCCTTCCCATATCTCTTCAACGACACTCAGCCTACGGTTACGGTCGGTGTCGTAAGCGCTCTCCACAGGAATGTCAAATCGGGCACAAACTCCAAGGCGATATTCAAGAACCTAATCCAGACCGACGCGGCTATCAATCCGGGAAACAGCGGGGGGCCTCTGGTTTCTGGAAGGGGTGAGGTCATAGGGATAAACACATCGATATTTTCGGACGGCGAAGGTTCGAACCTCGGGATGGGATTTGCAATCCCCATCAACACGGCAAAGATGGTTGTGGAGGAGTTGAGACGATACGGACGGGTCAGGGAAGTATGGACGGGGTTGGTCGTCAGCGAGTTGACGCCTCAGATAGCAAACAGGCTAGATTTTCCAGTTGAATCTGGCCTTCTCGTCGAGAGGATAGACGAGGGAAGCCCCGCAATCGAGGCGGGAATCGAGATCGGGGATATTATAGTGATGGTCAACGGCACGGAAATACAGAATCTCGCCCAGGCGAACCATGAGATTCTAGGTTCCAGAGTGGGGGATATACTCGAAATCGTCATTCGGAGGGGTGACAGGAGCATAAATATCAAGCTCGAGCTGGCCGAAAGGGTGGACCGAGCATAGATGCCCGGCTTACGGGGCCGGTAGAAGAGGAGGTAAGAGATGATTCCGAGATATTCGTTACCCGAGATCGCCGGGATATGGTCAGATGAGCATAAGTTCGCCCTTTGGCAGGAGATAGAAGTGCTCTACTGCGAGGGCATGGCACAGGCCGGTCTTATACCGAAGAAAGCCGCCAGGGAGATAAGGAAAAGGGCTGGCTTCAATATCAAGAGAATAGAGAGGATCGAGAGGAGGACAAGGCATGACGTGATAGCGTTCCTAACCGACATGTCCTCCAGGATAGGTCCATCCGGGCGATATCTTCATATGGGGATGACGAGTTCCGACCTGCTCGACACTGCGCTGGCATGCCAGATGCGTGACGCAGCCCAGGTTTGCCTGGCCAAGCTGAGGAGATTCAGGACGATCCTAAAACGCCAGGCGCTCAGGTACCGTTACACACCGATGATCGGAAGGACACACGGGATACATGCGGAGCCCATTACATTCGGTTTGAAGCTGCTTGTCTGGTACTCAGAGATAAAGCGGAGCATAGTACGTCTAGAGACCGCGATTGACGAGATATCGGTAGGGCAGATGACAGGAGCGGTCGGCACCATGACGCACATCGACCACCGTGCGGAAAGGTATGTCCTTACCAAGCTCGGGCTGAAACCTGCTCCTATCACCACTCAGATCATCCAGCGGGACAGGCATGCTGCATACCTTTCGGCCATCGCGGTGATAGGCTCGTCTCTAGGCAAGATGGCGACCGAGATCAGGGGTTTGCAGCGGACCGAAGTAGGGGAGGTGGAGGAACCTTTTATCAGAGGGCAGAAGGGTTCCAGCGCGATGCCGCATAAAAGAAATCCAATCCTTTCCGAGAGGATAGCGGGTATGGCTAGGATCCTGCGCGCAAACTCTTCGGCGGCGTTGGAAAACGTCTCGCTGTGGCATGAAAGGGATATCAGCCATTCTTCGGTGGAACGTGTCATAATACCGGATTCGACGATGATCCTCGCCTACATGATAGAGAAGCTCGGCTGGATCGTGAACGGCCTCAGGGTGAACAAGGAGGCCATGAAGAGGAACATGGAGATGACGGGAGGATTGATCTACTCGGAGCATATGCTGCTTCTACTTGTAGAGAAGGGTTTGTCGAGGGAGGAAGCCTACTCGATAGTGCAGCAGGCCGCGATGAAGAGCATGAAATCCGGGGCCGCCTTCAAGGATATGATATCCTCGGACAATAGGGTCACCAGGTATTGCAGTGAGGAAGAGATCGAGGCCTCATTCGATCTCGATGTCCACCTGGAACGGGTCGATTTCATATTTAACCGGGTTCTGTCCCGCAGGGGCAGGCCTAAGAAATAGGGTGGCAAATTCCGCTCTGAAAAGATAGAAAGGACGGCTGGATTGCTTAGGGAGACGGTCACTATCAAAGGGCAGCCTGATGCGAGGGTCGGTGAGCTGCTGTCAGACAACGGGCTCAACCTGACCGTACCGGAGGCGAGAAGGATTACAGAGCTTCTCGGCAGGGATCCATCGATCGTAGAGCTCACGATATTCAACACCATGTGGAGCGAGCACTGTAGCTACAAGAGCAGCCGGAAGGTTCTGCGCGACCTGCTGCCCACCGATGCCCCGAACGTCGTGCTGGGGCCGGGCGAGGATGCAGGGATAATAAGATTTGAAGAAGCGGGGGAAGGTGACTGGCACTGTCTGGTCGTAGCCCACGAGAGTCATAACCATCCTTCGCAGGTTCTGCCCGTGGAGGGGGCCGCCACCGGTATAGGCGGAATCGTGAGGGATGTGTACTGCATGGGAGCCGATGTTGTGGGTGTGCTGGATCCGCTTCGATTCGGCGATCCGATTGGAAACAACGGCAGGCAGGCGGTGGGGATCGCCAGGGGAGTGGTTGAAGGCATCGCCCAGTACGGAGATGCCCTTGGTGTTCCAAACCTCGGAGGCGACATAATATTCGACGAGGGGTACGATGAGAACTGTCTGGTCAATGTTGTGGCGCTCGGTATCGTGAGGGAATCGAGAATACTGAGAAGCAGGATTCCCAAGGAGGCCTCGGACAGGCCCTATCAGATGGTGCTTATAGGCAAACCGACGGATGACTCGGGATTCGGAGGAGCCGCGTTTGCGTCGGAGGACCTGGCAGCCGAGGAGGAGACGAACAGGGGGGCGGTCCAGGTGCCCGATCCCTTCCTGAAAAGAGTGCTCGTAGAGGCGACCCGCAAGGTTCTGGATCTGGCGGAGGAGACCGGGGCGGTGATCGGATTCAAGGATCTCGGAGCGGGAGGGATCTCGTGCGTCACATCAGAGATGGCCGATGCGGGCGGATTCGGAGTGACGATCGATCTCGATCGGGTCAACGTGGCTTCGGAAGATTTTTCTCCTGCGGTGATATCCTGCTCGGAAACACAGGAGCGGTACTGTCTGGCCGTTCCCCGGGATATCGTGGATGACGTGCTGAGGATATACAACGAGGATTTCGATCTGCCCCATATCTATCATGGAGCAGGGGCCAGGGTTATCGGTGATGTCCTGAATGATTCCGTTTACAGGATCAAGAGCGCCGGTGAGGTTGTATGCGATGCCCCCGTCAACGTAATAACAACTGGCATCTCTTACGACAGGCCCAGGAAGCCGGGAAGAAGGCTATTCAAAGAGCCCGAGCTGGAGCAGGGACGTCCGCTACGAGAGGATTTCCTGAGGATTCTATCATCTCCAAACGTATCGTCGAAGAATCACGCGTTCCGGCATTACGATTTCGAAGTCCAGGGCAGGGCGGTCCTGAGACCCGGTGAAGCGGACGCCGGTGTGATAGCTCCTTTCCCGGACAAGAGTGTCGGAATAGCTGCATCCGTCGACGGCAATCCGTTTTACGGAATGATCGATCCATACCAGGGAGGCGCCCTGGCCGTATGCGAGGCTGCAAGGAACGTCTCCTCCGTGGGAGGGATTCCTTCCGCTGTAACGGATTGCCTGAACTACGGAAATCCGGAGATCGAAGAGGTTTTCTGGGATTTCTTCGAGGGCGTCAGGGGTGTCGGAGATGCCTGCAAGGGTATCGGCCTGATTTCGGACGAGCCTCACCCCATTCCGGTAATTTCGGGCAACGTCAGTTTCTACAACCAGGGAGAGAGCGGGAAGGCGATCCCTCCATCCCCGATCATAGCGTGTTTCGGAGTCGTGAAGGATTACTCGAGATGCAGGTCGTTGCAGTGGAAGGAAGAAGGAGATGATATCTATCTGATAGGTGAGCCTCTCGATGAGCTGGGCGGTGGCGAGTACTACAGGTCGGTCTACGGCACGCTGGGGGCGAATGTTCCCAAGGCCGATTTTGCAAGGGAGAGGCGTCAGATGAGAGCCGTCATAGAGATGCACGGTCTCGGTTGGATAAAGGCCTGCCATGATATAGGACATGGAGGCCTTCTAACGTCCCTCGCGGAGATGGCAGTCGGAAGCGATGGCGGAGGAGACCTCGGGCTGACGGTGAATATGGATGAATTCTCGGGATGCGGTTTGTCTGTGGAAAAGATACTGTTTTCAGAGACCGGCGGATTCGTAGTGGAGCTGTCCCCTGGGATGGAGAGAGACATTCTGGCACTCTGCACCAGGAACCGGGTGAGGCTTTTCAAGCTTGGAACGCTTTCCCCCAGGTTGCGTATGGAGATTTTGAGCGGCGGCAAGAGCTTGGCCTTGTGGGACATAGGCGAGCTCGAATCGGCGTACATGTCGGGTTGCCGGCCGATATTCGGAAAGGCCGCTTCACCCGCCGCCGTGTGAGGGTATTAAGATAAATGAAAGGAGTTCGATTGCCCCATGAATTCAAAGACAAGGTCGCCGTTATACAATTCCCCGGTGTAAATTGCGAGTATGAAACCGTAGCCGCCGTTAGATCCGTGGGGCTCGACGCCGGGCTGTTCCGCTGGAACGACGATCCCGCTCTGCTGGACGGGAGTAGAGCCATTATCCTTCCCGGGGGATTTTCTTACCAAGATAGAATAAGGGCGGGAGTAGTGGCGGCGAAGGATGCGATAATGGGCAAGCTGGGGGAGCTAGCGAAAGAGGGCACGCCGCTTCTCGGTATATGCAATGGCGCCCAGGTCCTAGTGGAGTCGGGATTCATACCCGGCCTCCACTGGGAGAGGGTGGACCTGGCCCTTGCTCCGAATGTGATGGCCGACCGGGAGGGATACTACTGCAAATGGGTGTACCTGAAAAAAGAGGAGAGCCGGTGTCATTGGACACGCACGTACCTCGAGGGGGAGGTTGTACCGGTTCCGGTGTCGCATGCCGAGGGCCGTTTTGTAACGGACGACAGAGATATAATAGAGAGCATGAAGGAGAACGGGCAGATCGTTCTTAGGTACTGCAGCAGCAGGGGAGAGATCGACGTCTCATTCCCGGTCAACCCGAACGGCTCCGTCGAGAACATCGCCGGCGTATGCAATCCTGAGGGCAATGTGCTTGCCATGATGCCCCATCCGGAGAGGGCTACATGGATGAGACAGGTTCCCGAGGACCTGCATGGAGAATGGGGCAGAAAGAGAAGGGGCGCGGTGGGCAGCATAGACGCCATGTTGGTGGAGGGCCCCGGACGGAGGATATTCACATCCCTGCTGGAAGCGAGGGAGCCCGTATGAGAAAAGAGAAAAAAGGATATCACACCGGTAATGTGACTACGGACGGGAAGAAGGTCTCCGTAAAAATGGAGCTGTGGGTCAGGCTGAAGGTGGTCGACCTCGTTGCCAGGACCGCGATTATGACACTGATCGACAAGCTCGACCTTGGTGACGATCTGGCGGGCCTCGTGCACTACTCGTACTGGGCAATGAACGCGAGCGGCGGGGATTTCGAGAGAGTACTGGAGGAGGTCGATCGAGTAATACAGATGGACAGCGCGTTCACCAACCAGAACAAGCATATCTACAGCCTCATGGTGACAGATGAGCGAGCGCGCGCCCTTCACCGCGGGAGCCTTGAACTGGAGAAAGACTATCCTCTGGAGGATGGATCCTCCAATGAATCATCACTAGGCGGGATTTTCGCGGTCGACTGCCTTGTCCGCGAAATGGATGACATGCGCGAGAGAGGCTTTGAAGCCAGGTTGAATGAGAGACTCGAGGGAGTCACCGTATCGGGGCTCAAAGCTGGTGCCATGTGGCGCTTGCTGGTCCATGCCGTTGATGCTGCTGCCGCTCGCAAGATCGCTCGAAAAATGGCGGTCACACGTTCTAGGAGAGAGGGATTGCTGCTCAATCCGCATTACCAGCTGCTCGAGATCGTTTCTGTTGCGCAGCTGGGGAATGGAGGTGTAGGGGCTTGAGAGAGGAATGCGCCATATACGGGATCTTCGGTGACTCGAACGCCGCTCAACTTGCCTATCTGGGGCTATACGCCCTTCAACATAGGGGACAGGAGAGTGCTGGCATCATCTCGGCGGATGGGGAGTGTATCTACGAGCACAAGGACATGGGTCTCGTCTCCAAGGTGTTCAAGAGGGATATCCTGGACGGGCTCGAGGGGAACATGGCCATCGGTCATAATAGATATTCCACGACCGGACTCTCTCACGCGGCGAACATACAGCCGTTCCTTGTAGACTGCAAGATCGGGAAGATCGCCCTCGCCCATAACGGAAACATCGTCAACGCCGTGGAGCTCAGGCAAGAGATGGAGAACAAGGGATCAATATTCAGAAGTACTATGGACAGCGAGATCATTCTGCACCTCATAGCCAGAAGCGGAGAGAGAGACTTAGAGGGTATGGTCGTTGATGCGTTGGGAAAGGTGTCCGGAGCGTATTCGCTGGTATTTCTTACGAAAGAGAGGATTATTGCCGCCAAGGATCCGAGCGGTTTCAGGCCGCTCTGCATGGGGAGGCTGGATGACGCTTTCGTTTTTGCCTCCGAGAGCTGTGCGTTCGATATAATCGGCGCCCGGTACGATAGGGAGCTGGAACCGGGCGAGTTGTGTGTGGTCGATAAGAACGGTATGCGCTGTATCAGGTTCTCCGAGCCCGCGGAAAGGCAGTCCAGATGCATTTTCGAGTTCATATATTTCTCGAGACCGGACAGCCGCGTTTTTGGAGAGAATGTGGATAAGGTTCGCAGGAAGCTGGGGAGAAAGCTTGCAGAGGAAGCCCCGGCCGCCGCCGATATAGTGATTTCCGTGCCGGATTCGAGCAATACGATCGCTCTTGGTTATGCCGAAGCCTCCGGTATTCCATTCGAACTGGGATTGATAAGGAATCACTATGTCGGCAGGACTTTCATCCAACCTAAGCAGAGCGATCGGGACTGGGATGTGAGGATCAAATTCAATCCTGTGCGCGGCGTGCTGAAGGATAGGTCCGTAGTCGTAGTGGACGACTCGATAGTCCGCGGTTCAACGATGAAAAAGTTAGTCGATATACTGCGCGGCGCAGGCGCAGGGAGCGTGCATCTGCGAATAGGATCACCCGCCATAACCAATTCCTGCTATTACGGTATCGATACCCCGACGAGAGGTGAACTCATCGCCTCCACTCATTCCGTCGAGGATATCAGGGAATACCTGAACGTCGAGAGTCTATCGTATCTTTCACTGGAGGGGCTTCTCGCCTGCGTGGAAGAGCCGGAGAACTACTGCTCGGCATGCTTCACGGGATGCTATCCGATCATGAGGGAGAACATGCACGGCAAGGATGTGTTCGAAGGCGGCAGAGATTGCGTAAAGGGGCCGGCCACCGGGAAGGAATAGCTTACTTGGACATATCACTGCCTGTCGAGGACATTCACAAGATTTTGGACTTCACCGTCTCCGGTGGAGGGGAATTCGCCGAGCTGTTTCTCGAATCCAAACTGTCTCATTCGGTATTTTGCGAGAACAGCAGGGTCGAGCGTATCTCGAGCGGCAAGGATTCCGGATTCGGGCTGAGGATAATGGCCTCCGGCCGCACGGTGTACGGTTACTCGAATATCACGAGGATGGATGAGATATCGGGGCTCGCTCGGAAGCTGCTGGATATGATCGGGAGCGGTGGTGGAACATCGCCGGAGGTTTTGGATGCGACCCGGGTGGCGGCTTCAAATCCCGAAATACAGGTGGATTCCATCAGCGCCGAGGAGAAGGTCGGGCTTGTGCTCTCCGCGGACAGGGCGGCCAGGGATGCCGGGCGTGAGATTGCACAGGTTCAGGTGAGTTATCTAGACAGCCGGCAGACGGTCGGAATATTCAACAGCAATGGAGATTCGGTCGAGGACGAGCGCCGTCAGCTCGTTTTTTCCGTAAGGGCGGTAGCCTCCGAGGGACCGATCCTCCAGACCGCGTTGAGGACCGTTGGGGGAAGCGCGGGATTCGGGGTCCTCGACGGGATGGACCCGGTGGAGTTGGCGGCGGATGCGGGTGAAGGGGCCATAAGGACATTGAAGGCCCGCCCGGCACCGGCGGGAAAGATGACCGTCGTCCTGGCCAGTCTTGCGGGAGGGACCATGGTGCATGAGGCGATCGGGCATGGACTAGAGGGGGACGCCGCGGAAAAAAACCTCTCGATATACAGCGGCAAGGTCGGCGAAATGGTGGCCTCTCCACATATTACGGTGATTGACGATGCGACCCTGGAGGGAAAGAGGGGTTCGTATCTGTACGATGACGAGGGAGTGCCGGCACGCAGATCGGTTCTCGTCGAGAATGGGATTCTCAGGGGGTATCTGCTTGACCGTCGGACAGCGGCCAGGTTGGGGACCGATTCAACGGGGAACGGGCGCCGCGAGTCTTTCCGCTACAGGCCGATAGTACGTATGAGTAATACTATGATAGCGCCTGGCGGTCATGATCCGGCCCAGATCATAAACAGTGTCGGGAAAGGTCTGTATGTGGTAAGGATGGGGGGCGGCCAGGTCGACACATCGAGCGGAGATTTCGTTTTCAAGGTCGACGAGGCATACATCATCGAAGGGGGGCGGGTCGGTGAGCCTGTCCGCGGAGCGGTTCTAATAGGCAACGGACCGGCTGTTCTAAAGGGTATTGACATGGTCGGGAACGATCTTGGTTTTGATATCGGTACTTGTGGAAAAGACGGCCAGAACGTGCCTGTAGCCGATGCCCAGCCTACCCTCAGGATTCCATCGATAACGGTTGGAGGACATGTCTAGTCCAAAACAGCGATCATCCGGCGGAGAAGTTCTCGACCGGTTGCTGCCATTCGTCGAGAAGCCGTCGAGGTATTCGAGCGGAGAGATCAATCTATGCTCGAGGGGCTATACGAGCGGGCTGTTCAACGTTCTGCTGGCCTTTCCGGACGTCTACGAGATAGGGATGTCGTATCAGGGGATCAGATTCCTCTACGGAAGGCTCGCTGCAATGGAAGGTGTGGGAGTCGAGTTCGCGTTTGCGCCATGGCCGGACCTCGAAGGATTGATGAGAAGATCCGGGGAAGGACTCCGGTCAAGGCAGACCGGAATCCCCGCTTCTAGTTTCGATCTGATAGGAGTCTCGTTGACCTATGAGCTGCACTACTCGAACCTACTGTTGATGCTGGATCTGGCCGGCATGGCGCTCGAGAGCGCGGATAGGGAAGAGGATTCGCCGCTCGTCGTATCCGGGGGACCATGCTGCACGAATCCTCTTCCCTTTCTTGATGCGGTGGATGCGGTATTTCTCGGGGATGGAGAGCAATCCCTCCCCGAGGCTGTGGCGATTCTCAAGGGGCTGAAAAAGGGAGGTGCCGGCAGGAGTGAAATGGTGGAGTCTCTGGCCGGTATCGAGGGTGTTTACGTCGACGGCGTTACGGAATCCGCCGATATCAGGGTCTACGGATTCGAACCGGGTGACCTCTCTCCGAATCCGATCGTCCCTTCAGCCGGCATAGTGCACAATCGGCTTGCCGTTGAGGTCATGCGCGGCTGCACCCGTGGGTGCCGCTTCTGCCAGGCGGGGATGATATGCAGGCCGAGAAGAGAGCGTAGCGTAGACGAGATCACCGAAGCCGTATGCCTTGGGCTGGATGCGACTGGATGGGAAGAGGTTTCTCTGCTCTCACTTTCCACTTCGGATTACTCGAGGCTTGACGATCTGCTCGATCGCATCTCTCCGGAGCTCGAAAGTAGAAATGTTTCGCTGGCCCTACCCAGCCTCAGACCGGAGACCGTTACAGAGAGGATAGTTGATGCCTCATCAGGGATCCGCAAATCCGGGTTCACGCTGGCCCCGGAGGCGGGCACCGAACGGCTGAGGAGGGTGATAAACAAGGGAATGAGCGATGAGGAGATACTCGAGGGATGCCGATGTATTCTGCGCGCGGGATGGCAGAGCCTGAAACTGTACTTTATGATCGGACTGCCTACAGAGACTGAGGACGACCTCGAGGGGATCGTCGATCTAGTCGGGAGAATTCTGGGTATCGGCCGTTCGCATAGGAGGTTCAGGCTCGGTATTTCCGTATCGCCGTTCGTTCCGAAACCCCACACACCTTTTCAATGGGAGAGGCAATGTTCCCTGGAGGAGCTGGTTGAGAAGGAGAGGTACATCTCGATGCGCATGAAAAACCGCCGGATCCAGCTCAGCCAGAGAGATCCCGTTGTAAGCGTCCTCGAAGCGGTTCTGGCCAGGGGGGATCGCAGGTTATGGCCGGCCCTGGTGGGTGCCTACAGGGCGGGATGCCGGTTCGACGGCTGGAGGGACATGCTGAAGTTCGATTCATGGATGATGGCTCTGGAGAAGGAGGGTCTCTGCGCCGAGCAATTCACGTCCGGCTTTGAAAGGGGAGGGCGGTTGCCCTGGAGCTCTTTCCGCACCAGGGTAAGCCATGAGCACCTCGTGAGGGAGAGGGAAAGAGCCGGTTCGGAAGAGCTTACGCAGGATTGCCGGGTGGGGCCCTGTCACCATTGCGGTGCGTGCGGTGGATCCGGTAGGGTGGAGCCCGCGCAGCCCCGTATCCCGAACAACGAAAAGGGTGGTGTGAAGGGTCATCGGAAACGGAGAGATGGCGGGGATGGAGTATTCCGTTTCAGGGTATTGTACGATAAAGGAATGTCCGCAAGATTCCTCTCGCACAGGGAGATCATAAATATCTTCAACAGAGCGCTCAGGCGCAGCGGCCTGCCGTTGAATTTTACCGAGGGATTCAATCCGCATCCAAGGTTGTCTATGGGGCCTGCACTGGCGGTCGGGTTGGAGGGTGAGGGCGAATTTCTCGATATAGAGCTCACTGATCGGGAACGATTTCGTCCGGACGTATTCGAGGGGCTTCTGCCCGACGGAATCGGTGTCACAGAGTGCAGAGGGCCATTTACAAGGAAAGAGGGCAAACTTCCGCCCGAAGCCATCTACCGTTATGTTCTGTACTTCGATACGCTGGGTGAGGCGCTTGCCGGGGAACAGGGGGAATGTGAATGGTTGTCCGGCATACCTGATCTGTGTTATCTTACGGACCAGTCACGCAGTATCGAGAATGAAAGGGAAGCTTTGACAAAGAGGTGCGCGGAGGCCGTTACAGCCTGGTTCGAGGGACGGCTGGGCGAGAAGGCGGGAAAGCGGATCTCCTCTGCCGGGGATGAAGGGAGTGTCCAAAGGCCGGGCGCGGGATTTTCGATAAGAAAAACCGGGAGCGGTGCGGAGCTTTTGGTCGAGATCCCCGTGGGAGAAAACGGGGGAGTGAAACCGAAGGATCTGATAGAAGGATCGCTGCCGGCAAATCTTGCGGGACTTGTAAGGATAAAGAGGATTGGGATATTATACAAAAAGGAAGAAAGTTACTTAAAACCGATAGATCTAATAATGGCATAGTGATAGCGGGGAAATCGAGATGAAGAAAGAGATAGTGATAAACTACACGAGCCGAGAGGTAAGGATAGCCATACTGGAAGACGGCGATGTGGTGGAGTTTCTGATAGAGCGCGAGGACAGCCGGCGTACCGTTGGCGGAATATATCTGGGCAGGATCAACGCTGTAATCCCTGGGATCCAGGCGGCATTCGTGGATATCGGAGGGGAAAAGGCCGCGTTCCTGCATGTGAGCGATGTGGCCACAGGCTCGCTGGATCCGGACCTGCTCGATGATGATGAAATCGATATGTCCAAGAGAAAGAGGCGGGAATACCCTCCGATAGAAAATCTGCTGAAGAAGGGGCAGGATATTCTCGTCCAGGTAAGGAAAGAGGCGATAGGAACAAAAGGACCTCGAATCTCCTCGCAGCTTTCCCTGCCGGGCCGTTACGCGGTGCTGATGCCCGATCACGATCACATCGGTGTGAGCAAGAAGATAGAAAACCGCAAGGAGAGATCGAGGCTCAGGAAGATAGTCCACAGGTATCGCCCGAAGGGGGCTGCGGTTATAGTGCGCACGGCGGGAAGCGGCGTAAGCGGAGACCAGATCAAGGACGATATCAAATACCTGGAAAGGCTATGGAAGGATATCAAGCAGAAGAGGGAAAGGGCCGAGCCTCCAGCACTGATCCACGAGGATGTCGATATAACGGTCTTCGCCCTTCGCGATCTATTTACGGAAAAAGTGGACCGAATCATAATAGACGACAAGGAGGAGTTCAAGAGGCTGGAGACCTATCTCAGGTCCTTCGCGTCCCACCTGGCTTCGCGTGTGAAACTGTACAGGAACAAACCTCCCATATTCGACTATTACAAGATCGAGAGTGAGATCGAGAAGACGCTGGAGCGGAAGATATGGCTTCGCAAGGGTGGTTACCTTATTTTCGAGCACACAGAGGCGCTGGTCTCTATCGATGTGAACACCGGGCGGTTCACAGGCAAGAGAAACCAGGAGGAGACGATACTGGAGACGAACCTGATAGCCGCGAGGGAGATTGCCAGACAACTTAGGCTTCGCGATATCGGTGGCATAATAGTCGTCGATTTCATCGATATGGAGAAGGAGGAGAACAGAGACAAGGTCTATAGGGAGTTCAGGCGGGAGTTGCGGAGGGACAGGTCCCGTTCGAGGGTCTACCCGATCAGTGAGCTCGGCCTGGTCGAGATAAGCCGCAAGAGGGTGCGGCCGAGCCTGCTTCACTATTACAGCGATGAGTGTCCATACTGTTCCGGCGGAGGGAAGATCCTCAGCATCGAATCCATGGCGATGAAAGCCGAGCACTGGATCAGGAGGATCGGATCGGCGGGGAGGGAGCGTGGTATCCAGTTCAGGGTCAATCCAACCCTGGGGATTTTCTTGAGAGAGGAGAGGGAGGAGAACATCAAGGAACTGGCCGATACACATCGGTTGAATGTAGAGGTGATCGACGATCCCCGGCTGCACCGCGAGGAATACCACATATTTTCCCTCGACGGTAAACGGGACCTGAAAGCCGAATTCGAATAGTTAAAGTGCCGCGGCGCCGGAGAAAACCGCATTTTAATACAAATTGAGAGCAAAAACGATCATATCCATGCTGTGCAACCTCGAGGAATCCTTCCTAGTGGTGCGCATAACCGGATTCATATTAGCGCTTCCCATGATGATCAAAGCATGGAAGATCCAGGATCTTGTCGGGAGGATCACTCCACGCAGGATGGTGCGCGGCGGTGCGCTGGATGCCGAGAGAGTGCGATATCTGTGTGATAGGGTTCTAGGTATATTCAGGATTACGGGGTACAGGCATACATGCATGAGGCGCTGCCTGCTGCTTTATCATTTCTTGCGTTGCTATGGAGTGCCCGTCACGATCAATTTCGGTGCGAAGCTCGAGGAGGGCGGACTGACGGGACACAGCTGGCTGAGTCTTGACGGAAGGATTCACCTGGATACGAGCGAGAAGGTCGATCAATTCACATGTTTCTTCTCACTTCCTGACGGCGGGTCGACCGGCGGAGGTGCAGGGGGCTCGGACCTTGGGCGCGCCTCAGGATTAGAGGATATATCTTTTGACTAGAAATGATCGAAAATCCTCAAGGGAGCTGAGCGGCGAGGAAGCGCTTTTTCTCCTGATAGCCGAGAACTCGTCCTTCGGCAGGGCGGATAGGTCTGCACTGGCGCAGAGGGCGGGACAAATAATGGAGAGCGGCATTAATTGGGGTTACTTCCGTAAACTTTGCCGCTATCACAACAATCAGGCGGCCGCTTTCCGTTTCTTCACCGACCTGGATTTGATCGAAGTGCTCGATGATAATTTCAGACAGGAGATAGAGAATGAGTATCTGCTAGCGCAGGCCAGGTTCATCAAGAAGGAATCGGAGTTGGTGGAGGTTGTGGGGGCGCTGGAGCGAAACGGAATCGTTCCGATAGTATTCAAGGGCATTCCACTGGCGCACATGCTTTACGAAGATCCCGGAGTAAGGGTATCGAAGGATATAGATATTTTGGTGGCCCCGGGCGAATTCGAAACAGCCAAGAGTGTTCTCATTGACATCGGGTTCTCGGTGTACTCGGATGTGTTCTCGGAAGCGGAATACCGTGATTATCACTTTCATCTGATATTCACGCGCGGAAAGAAGATGGATGTCGTCGTAGAGCTGCACTGGACCCTTGTCGACGTAAAGAAGGGGCACGGCATGGACATGGAAGCGCTGCGGGATCGGTCCGTTCCGGTGACGGTCGCGGGAAAGGAGATAAGAACTCTCTGCATCGAGCATTTTATCTGGTACACGGCTATTCATCTATCGTACGTGGCGTTCTTGGACGTGCGAAATATGGCGGAGCTCAAGAGGATGGTTGTGATTTTGGATGAGGGGGAGTGGGGCGGCGTTATCGACTGGGCGCGGCGCTGCAATTCGACCGCCGAGCTGAAGCTATCGCTTCGGATCTCGGAGATCCTCTTTGGTGGATTTATGCCGAGGAGAACGAGGAAAAAACTGCTCCCGGATTTTTTCACGGACAGGTTTATCGCCGGCATCTACTATCCACGTGGTCTGGTATGGGAATGGGCGCCCTTCTGCGATACGCTCGGATTGGTGACCTCCCTCAGTCTCAGAAGGGGATTAAGAAAAAAGATCGATTACATGTATAGGCTCGTTTTCCCGGACAGGTACGCCTGGCACGAGGTCTATGCGTTCAGGAAAAAGGGAGAGAGGCGAAGAGGCGGGGAGTTTATCATCGAGGGTCTGGTTGTTCTGGTGAAGGTTCTCATTATGACTTTCATGCTTGGCTTCTCGGTAAGGACCGGTGTGCTCGGTGAGAAAAGGATGGACCCGCTCAGAAGCAAGAGAATAAAATGACGGGACGGCGGTATATCCTTGATCCCGCCTATTTATGAATGAGGTAGCGGTATATGAGATCTGAGATAGTGGCGGAGTGCAGTAACGTCAAGAAGTACTACCCCGTGCCGTTATCGATGAGATCGATACTGAGCCTCCGCCTCTCGCGGAAGAGAAAACTGGTCCTCGATGATATAAGCATCAGTGTGAACAGGGGGGAGATATTCGGCATCATCGGTCCTAATGGAGCCGGCAAGACCACGATAATGAAGATCATGTGCCATCTGACCGCCCCCTCGGCTGGCAAAGCCCTGGTATGCGGGCACGATGTGGAGAAGGAATGGCCGAAGGTGCTCAATCGTATAGGTTACTGTATCAGCGAGGAGAGGAGTTTCTTCTGGAGGTTGTCCGGAAGGCAGAACCTCGAGTTCTTCTCCGCCCTTATGGAAGTGCCGGCCCGGACAATGCACAGGAAGATCGAGGAACTTCTCGAGCTTCTCGATCTTAGGGGAGCCGCTGACGACAGGTTCATGAACTACTCCTCGGGCATGAAGCAGAAGATGGCGATCGCCAGATCTCTTCTCGCCGATCCCGAAGTACTCTTGATGGATGAACCTACCAAAGGGCTCGATCCGGGTGCCGCCTTCAAGATCAGGACCTTCATAGAGGATTACATCGCTTCGCGGGACAAAACGGCGATCTTCACCACAAACAGGGTAGGGGATATCGAAAACCTTTGCAGGAGGATTGCGATCCTCAACAAGGGGCGAATAGTAACACAGGGATCTGTGGCCGATATAAGGTCTTCATTCCGAGAAAGTACCGGGATCATGAAGGAAGTCTCGTTCGAGGAAATTTTCAACCGTATGCTCGAATCGAACGAAGAGGCGAGACGCGAGGAAGGTGCAGGCCGATAAACGATGTCACGAATTTCTGTCTTCATAAGGAAACCGTCGGCTATCATCAAGAAGGAATTTCTCACGGCAATCAGCTACAGGTTCGATTTTGTATTCAAGCTGATGGGCATCTGGCTGAGCCTGTTCGTATTCTACTTCCTGTCCAAGTTGATAAATCCCGCGATATCCCAGGATCTGGAGCCCTATGGAGGCAACTACTTCTCCTTCGTGATAATCGGGACGGCTTTCTCCGGCTATCTCAACGTGGGGCTGGACAGCTTTTCGAGATCGATCCGCGAGGCCCAATTGATGGGAACGCTGGAGGCGGTTCTCGTGACAAGAACCCGTTTTACGACGATACTCATATTCCAGGCCGTCTGGAATTTTCTGTTCGCTTCCATACATGTCGTTCTTTACCTTGCATTCAGCTTCATATTCTTCGAATCACAGCTGACGAATCCGGATTTCTTCGCGGCGCTGGTAATACTAGTCCTTACGATCATAGCGTTCAGCTCGCTCGGTATCATCTCGGGGAGCTTCATCCTCGTATTCAAGAAGGGATCACCTGTAAACTGGGTCATATCAAGCTTCTCCAGATTTCTGGGTGGTGTTTACTATCCGCTCAGCGTCCTCCCCCTATGGTGCCAGAAACTGGCCCTCATCCTTCCGATAACACATGCTCTAGAGGGGATAAGGCTTGCGCTGATAAGAGGGCATTCCATTGCCGAGCTTAAAGCCCAGGTCATCGCCCTGCTGCTTTTCAACGCCGTCGTGTTCCCACTAAGCATCCTGTGCTTCAACCTCGCCTTCCAGAAGGCGAGGAGAGACGGGACGTTGTGCAACTACTGAGCACCGCCGAAAACATCCCCGGTTGCGGTATCTTTTGTTGACATCGATGCATCAGCTGTGATAGAATCTCTGTAACTAAATTAAAGTCTTGTTATTGCATTTTGGAGGGAAGAGATGACGAAAAAGAAAAAGGAAAGTAAAAGGGAAAGCAAGAAGGGTTATTCCAAGCCTGAGGTGAAGAAACACGAGAATCTGAAAGAGATTACCCTTCTATCCTTTACGCCGCCGAACTGATCGAGCGGGAATACTTTTACTGCACCTAGGGGATAACGAGAGACTCCTTTCGAGGGAGAGGCGGCCGGGTCTTGGCCGTCAGTAATGAAGAGGAGGATCTTGTAAAAGGGGAAAGTATGTTCAAAATCAATTCTAATGTCATATTCCGGGAAATAGACGATAGGATCGTACTTATCAATCTGGAGAACGGATTCTACTACTCCCTCAACGAAATCGGATGCATGATCTTCAAATTAATTCTGGACAAGCACGATACATCGGAGATCGTCGAAAGAATCAACGGCAATTTCGAAATTGCTAACGATACGATCGAAAGTGATCTGGATTCTTTCATAAGAGACATGGAAAGAGAAAAGATAGTGATCTCCCGGAATTGATCCTTCTATGAATAATCCAATGGATACTGCCTGTTTGCGCTTCAGCAAAACAATAAAGATGAGTAAGTACAAGATAGTGCTGCGCACGGACGATGAGAGGGTGATCGACGCAGTCATGGATGGAGTGGATCCCCAGATCGCCAGGCGTCATGAGGAGTGGGGCTGCAAAGGCGAGGTTCCACTCGAGATAAGACTGTATTCAGGATCGGTGCCGGATGGTCTGCCCTCGAAGCCGGCTCTCCCCCCGACAGCTACTTTCGAGGAGATCGAGTTCTTTTCCCTGCCTGAAGGGACGCTGATAGTATTCGACACTGAAACGGCGGTTATGGTGAAGAATGAGGAATCGGTAGCATACGGTTTCGTCTCGGAGAGGCACATGGGGCTGCCGTGGATTCTTACACATCATATCTTCTATGTCCCCCTTCTCGAGATGATGCGGATGATCGGAGCGTACTACGTCCATTCGGGATGCGTGTGCAGCGGGGACAGATGCATCCTGATCTGCGGTGGCAGCGGCCATGGTAAATCTACACTGACCTACGCCCTGGCGAGATCACTATACTCGTACATGTCGGATGATGCGGTATTCATGCAGATGGATGAAGGAAAACTGGGAATATTCTCGTTCCCCGAAAAGATCAAACTAGATAGCAAGAGCTGTGCATATTTCGAGGAGTTCGGTGATTATACAGATTTCCCTGGCAAAGTGGAGATCCCGCTGCAGGAGACGAGGATCGGTGACGTAGCCGTGTGCGGGAAGCCTTGGGTGCTCCTTTTCCCGGATATAACGGCCGGGGGTGATATCGGGCTCGAAGATATACCGAGAAGCGAAGCGATGCTCCGCCTCATAAGGCAGAGCATCTCACTTACGAACAGTGATGGCATAGAGGCCCATCTCGATCTCTTGAAGCTGCTCTGCGAATCCTCCCGCAGCTGCATTCTGAGGATAGGCCCCGATTACAACGGGGTGTCAGAGTTGCTCGAATCCGCACTGTCCCAAAGTGCTTGAGTCGGGCGGGCCGTGTTTACGAAAACTTAACAGTTAGCTGCAAGGGTGACATCAAAATGCGAATCTGCAATGTGGCGATCTCTCTTCACAGGTTTGTACTAGTCGGACTCTTCCTTACCTTTCTTTTCAAGGGACCGAATTCATGGGGGGGCTATTACGAGTGGTCGAACGAGGGCGGCCCCTACGGCGGACGTATTCAGGCTGTGGATTTCATCGATGACACGACGCTCATAGCCGGCACCAGGCACGGTGGAGTGTATATGAGCGTGGATGGAGGAGGGCTCTGGCAAACAGCGAACGTAGGCCTGACCGATCTAATCGTCAACTGTATATCCGTGAACTCTCTGAACGTGAATACCATCTTCATAGGAACGGAGGGAAGTGGTGTGTTCAGGACTAGAAGGAGCAGGTCGGAATGCGACTGGACCTCCAGATCGGTGAATCTCGGTAACTACAATGTGCTTTCAATCGCGGTTTCTTCCTTCGATACGAACTTTGTTATCGCCGGTACGGTAAACGGCATCTACGCGAGTTCGAACGGCGGGGACGAATGGGTAGATATCACCAGCGATCTAGGTAACACGAATGTAAATGCCGTGGCGGTCTCCCAATTCGGCCTCGACACGCTGTACGCTGGGACAAACGGCGGCATTTTCAAGTCGGTGGACGGCGGCTCCTCGTGGGTTGAGCGCAACAGCGGCCTTACGAATAATTTCGTGAGGTCCGTGAAGATAGATCCTCGCGACAGTGAAGTCCTGCTCGCCGCGACATTCGGTGGTGTTTTTCTCAGCGAGGATGGAGGGGGCTCGTGGGTCGCCAGAAACAGCGGCCTGGGAAGCTCTTACGTCAGGGATATCGAGATCCATCCGGACAGCTCGGAGGTTTATTTCGCCGGCACTCAGGAGGGCGTGTACATCAGCTTGAACAGCGGTGAGTCCTGGTCGGGTCTAAGCGACAGCCTTTCCTGTGCAAGGGTATACGCCGTGGCGGTGGATTCCTCCGGGGCCGTGCTGCTCGCCGGCACGTACTGGGGGGGTGTGTACAGGTCGGTGGACAGAGCATCGTGGGAGCATTCGGTTAACGGTATGCACAATACATTTGTCACAGACATCGACGTCGATCCGTCGGACAACAGCATAATTCAGGTGACTTCTTACGGACAGGTTTTCAGGAGCGAGGACGAGGGGAGAGAATGGCACGAAAGCTCCGAGGGAATCTCGGACGAGGATCTCACGTCGCTGGCGGTCGATCCGGTAGCGCCGGATACCGTTTTCTGCGGCGCATACTACGGAGGAGTCTACAAGAGCGCTGACGGCGGCCTGACATGGACCCTGATGAACGAAGGGCTGAGCTCAACCACCGTCACCTGTGTCGCGGTCGATCATGAGGACAACAGCGTGGTGTATGCCGGCACGTACAATTATCTCTACAGGAGCACGGACGGAGGCAGGCATTGGGAGCTCAAGTCGAGCGGCATCACGGATAAGCACATATGGACGATAGAGATAGATCCCACGGATGCATCCACGGTCTATGTGGGTACCTACGGGGGAGGGATCTTCAAATCCACGGATTCGGGGGAGAGCTGGGTGGTCAAGAACAGCGGACTGCCCGAGATCTATATAAAGGCGGTGGCGGTCGATCCATTGGATAATGATATAGTCTATGCCGGAGCATATTACAACGGAGGCATCTATAAGTCCACCGACGGCGGAGACAGCTGGAGCAACAAGAGCAGCGGCCTCACGAACCTCGATATCTGGAGCCTGGACGTGCATCCGGAAAGACACGAACAGATCATAGCGGGCACGTACGGCGGAATTTTCGTCACGCTCGACGGCGCCGAGAACTGGGTCGATCTTTCCGACGGGCTCGATGTGCTCGACACGAGGTGCGTCGTCTACGACCAGTCCGAGTCCAGGCATATATTCGCCGGCACGTACGGAGGTGGGGTTTACAAGTACGACGGCATATACTGCGGCGATGACGGCGGGCAGCCTCCCGGGCTCGCAGCTTCCGACCATCTCTTCTCCAACTACCCGAATCCGTTCAATCCCTCGACAACGATCCCCTTCAGGATCGGTAATGCCGGTCATGTGAGCCTGGAGGTGTACGATGTGACGGGACGGCTGGTTGCGATGCTCGTGGACGGCCACCGGGAAGCGGGCACACACAGCACGGTCTGGGACGGCCGCAGCGAGAGGGGGTCATCGGTCGCATCCGGAGTGTACTTCTACCGTTTGGAATCCGGGGCGTATTCGCTTACTCGGCGGATGGTTCTTTTACGTTGAAAAACACTTCCCGAGTATGATATAATGTCGTTTTACTAGCGGTTTATTTAAATCATTAGCTTCTTGGAGAATATCCCTCCCGAGAAAAACGGGAGGAACATGGGGGTGATAGCTGCATTGATGGTACTTGCTTCGTAGGATCAATTGTTTTACTTACACGGGGACATTCATCGAGAAGGGGGATAAAGTGAAAAAAGATACAAAGAGCGGTACGGACAAGAAGAATAGCAAGAAGGCCTACAAGAAGCCCGAGGTCGACAAGAAGGAGAACCTCAAGGAGATAACGCTGCTCTCCTTCACTCCGCCTAGTAGCTAGGATACTGGCTGAGATTTTACTTATATTAAGATAAGCATTTACACTAACCAAGGAGATGCAGATGAGATGTGCAATTTCAGTTCTGCTGTCATTGCTGCTCATCCCGTGCATCTTGTTTGCGTCGGACATCCAATCGGTGATGAGTCACGACATCACGACAGACATCAAGGCAAGGATGCTGGATGACGGATCAATGACAGTCGAGTGGTATACGCCCGACCTGTCACGGGATTTCACTATTCTCGTACGGAACACAAAGACCGGTGAGGAGACGGAGATAGCGGCGGGAAGGGTAAAAAGCTATACGATAAGCGGGCTCGACGTCAACGCGACCTACGAGGTCGTGGTCGTCGCGGATGGCGCATCCGCGGGAGCCACCAGAACACCGCTCGAAAGAATCTCTTACATCCCTCCCAGGGTGACGAACGCGCCCGCTCCGCTCAATGCGCCGGCCCTAGACCTGCACCAGGAGATAACGGGCTTGGACCTGACCCTTTGGCCCAGGATCAACCTCTCCTCCATAGTTGAGGATCTGGACCTAGGCGAGTACATAGGCGGACTCGGATCCACGAGCTTCTGGGAGGTCAGGGAGGACGGCGCGGTGGTTACGGACTGCTTCGAGGTACAGGAGATAGCCGGCTTCGCCCTCGTGGACATGGTCTTCCTGATCGACTACAGCGGAAGCATGGACGATGAGATAGACGAGGTTATAGCTAATGTCGAGGCCTTCGTCGACGACCTCGTAGCATCCGGATGGGATGTGAGGCTCGGCTTCGTGAGGTTCGGCTACTGCGATAACGATGTGGACCCTCCCACCGTGTTCAACGACGGCAACCTCACGGACGACGTGGAGCTGTTCAAGGACTGGCTCGTGTACGACTGGAGCTGCCTGTGGAACGGCTGGTGGGAGGAGGGGCTTCTAGCAGTCGAGAGAGGCTGCGGCATGATGAACTTCCGTCCTGGATCGCAGAGGCACTTCCTGCTCATCACGGACGAGGATTCGGACGGCGGCAGCCTGGTCGACGCCTGTGACTGCTGCAATAACAACAACATAACCGTACACGTAGCGGTAGACTCTTACGATGGAACAGAAGATTACATAGACGGGATAGCGGCGTGCACGGGCGGCCTCGTCTTCGATGTCGTCGGCCCGTACGACGCAATTCTCGACGAGATAGCCGAGAGGGTCGAGAGCACGTATATTATCACCTACTGCTCGCCAAACACTGACTGCGACGGTCTGGAGAGGCTCGTAGAGCTCACCGTCGAGTACGACGGGCAGACGGCAACGGATGAGGCGAGCTACGTGCCGTGCGCCTGCCCGGTGATAGAGCGCACGCCGGCAACGGTGGCGCTGAGCTCCACGGCCGTTCCGTACCTATCCGACGTGCTGATCGAGGCCAGGGTGACCGATTCCCACGAGCCCTACGTGCAGTGGGTGAGCCTGTTCTACCGCACGACGGGAACCGCCTCCTACACGGAAGCCGCGATGACGCTCGCAAGCGGAGATGCTGAGGACGGCATCTGGCATTACACGATCACGAGTGTCGTCGATCCGGGTATCGACTACTACCTGGTGGCCTCGGACGGCGAGTGCAGGGTTACGGATCCTTCGACGGACCCGTCGCTTAATCCCTACCAGATAGCGGTCCAGCCAAACTACCCGCCGCTGATCGTACACACACCCGTTGAGACGGGATGCGAGGGGGATGACGTCATAGTCAGCTGGCAGGCGTCCGACGAGACCGAATCCCTCGTAGAGACCTGCCTGTACTACAGGCGTTTCGGAACGCTGGTATGGAACCCTATATGCACGGGCGTCCCGATCCCCTTCCCGGTTATCTTCATGATACCGGGCGCTCAGATGACCGAGGACGGGATCGAGTACTACATCACGGCGACCGATAACTACGGGATAACCTCCTATCACGGTACATCGGATGATCCGCACTTCATCGAGAGTATAGTCTGTGACTGCCCGCCCTACGATCCCGAGCTGGTCCTGACCGGCTACGATGAGGTTGACTGGAGTGATCCGTACTGGGTCGTACAGGTATCGGTTCACAACAATGGGCCTGGTCCGGCTATGGGAGTGAACGTGACG